>JGI20171J14444_1000006_pt1 | contig 93362 bp, 100 predicted proteins | sample TergutNc150P4_FD_14444 | JGI IMG/M metagenome (IMG submission 14444) | reverse complement strand
TGCGCGGATTTGAAGGCAATATATACAGCTAACACTGAAGAAGCCGGGCATGACGCTTTGGAAGATTTCGGCAAGAAATGGAATGGCAAATATCCGATGATTTACCAGTCATGGCAGAGGCATTGGGAGGACCTCAGCGAATTTTTCAAATATCCTCCTGAAATACGCCGCGCGATTTATACGACTAACGCTGTTGAATCGTTAAATTATCAATTGAGAAAAGTAACTAAAAACAGATCGACATTTTCTACTGACGACGCTATACTTAAGATACTTTATTTGGCCATTCGTAATGCCAGTAAGAAATGGACTATGCCGATAAGGGAATGGGGGCAGGCTCTTAACCAGTTTGCCATTGAGTTCGGAAAAGAACGGGTTCCGTTCTTATGATATTCTGTTATTTACACAAAAAATCAGATAGGCTCGAGTAAACTATTTTTATTTTTATGTAAATAATATTCTTCTTTCAAATAGGAATCCTTAAAGATTCTTGTAACGAGAAACCCTATAGGATAATCGGTATTTGTGTCATTATCTTTGTTAATTCTTATTTCCCAAGAGGTTATTTCAAAAGAATTTTCCCCATAAGATTTTTTCTCATTTGTGTTTGTGGAATTTGTGATTGTTTCCATGATTACTTCTTTATTCGTAAATGTATATATAGACGTTATCGCTACACCTTTCGTAAAAACATCATTATCTGTTCGCGCCCATGTTCCAAAAAAGTCTTTTTTTAATTCCTGTAAATATGTGTCCCGATAATAGACGGTTTCCATATCGCTGCTATTTTTAATACTGTTTTTATCACGGCTTATATAAAAAGTGGCAACGTCTAAAGAATTTACGCCGCGAACTCCGATTTTAACCCCATTGGAATAATCTGATTTATCGGTATTTTTAACAGATTCCCATGAGGATATTTCCCAAACTACCCTTTCAGGCTTGAAGAAAACGCCCAGTTGGGATCAAGCTGTGTGGTTATGGTTATAAGGTGGTTTTTATCAAAAATGTATTCAAGCCTTATTTTATCGTCTTCTTTTATCCATGTGCCGTAGAAGTCATTTTGCGTTTGCGCTTGGGAGCATGAGAGGATAAATAACATGGCTAATAAAACTAAACATAATTTTTTCATTTGCTTACTCCTTATTTAGTTCAGATAGTCGTTTGTTTATTTCATCGGCTTTTTCCGTGAATGATATTTTTTCTTCAAATGGCGGTATAACAAAAGAGCTTTATCATGTTATCTCCCGCAACACGTTTTGTATTTTTTCCCACTACCGCAAGGGCATGGATCATTTCTGCCAACTTTTTTATTTTCATTTTTTACTGGGATTATATATGAATGTTTGCAAAAATCTATATCAGTCATTGAGGGCATACGGAAAGAAAGCATTGTATGTTCATTATTATTTGTTACCGCAAAATCACCTAAGTTTATAACATCCATACCTATAAGCATATCGCAACTGTTTGGAGTCCCTTCAAGGACACGGACATCCACAATTTTTGTTCCGTTAGGAAGATAAATATTTATTGAATAAATATTGGTCGGAATGTCTTTATCAGATGGAGTACTCATAAGCGATTTAGATAGAACTTTTAATTTTAGTTTAGTAGCAACTTCCGGTGTAATTAGCGAACAACTAGCTCCAGTATCCCATAGAGCTCTTACTTCGAGTTTTTCACTGGAATTTATAGCGGATTCTACTTTGACAATGGTATTTAGAGAACGAACAATGCTATTATAAGTCGCAGTAAAACTGAAACCGTGGCTGGATTTATTTCCCCCCAACTGTTTGCCTCACGCCACAACTGGAATTACATTGCCCTGAAAGTGATGTACAAGTTTTTCTTTATTTTCAAGGCATTCCTGTATTAGAAATGTTCCAAGTTCTTCTGTTCTTAATGTGTTTTCAAGAGCATCATTAAAAGTATCATAAACACCAAGAATGCTTTGATTCTTAATAGCGACAAATTTATGCCCATTGGTCTGATAGAGTTTTTCCATGTTTTGAAGAAAATATTTAAAATCTAGGTCTTGCATTTTATAAAGTATACTATTTTTCTGGGATATTTTCAATTATATCCGAGTATTGGCAACCAAAATACTCACATAGTCTTTGTAGTATTTTACCGTCTACTGGTTGATTTTTTGATAGTTTTGCTATTGTTGCAGGGCTTAGTTTAACCAAATTCATTAAATCGGTCTTTTTTAGCTCCTTTGTTGCTAATAAAATCCAAAACATCTGGAATTTTACGAGTTGACATAAATAGCTTTCTCTGGTATCCTATAAAAAATTAATCTTGCGCCCACAGGCGCACAAAAGGCGCTGAAAAACAGGCTGGATCGGGGTTATACCCCTGTGTCCAGCCTTTTTTATTGCCCATGCGGAAAGGGAGATAAAAACTTGCCGTTTAAGAGCGATTATAAGCCTGTAACTCACCAGACACCTTGTCCTGTCATTGAAATTTATCTGCCTGATAATTCATCTACCAGTGAGCCGGATTGTACATTTAGGGCAGACGCGGGCGATGGCGCGTTATCGAAATTGCAAGGCTATAACTTTACGGAATCCGTGAGCGATCTCGAAGGCAATTTTTCTTTCTCTGTAAAAAACGGAGAAATAAAGGGTAAAAGCATATTTGATCTTATAACTATCAGAAGCGTGGTTAAAATTTATGAAGGCACTGAATATTACCCCGCTTTTGTCGGAATAATACGTTTCCGAAAAATAAACAAGCAGATGACAAACAGCGGATTAAAAGAAGTTATTACTTTTAGCGGCAAGAGCGTAATAAGCTGTATATCCGAATATCAGGTATCTCTTGACGTTAGAATATCCAATGTGCTTGTTGCGTCTAAAAGCCTTAATTACGAACTTACAGATAAACTTTTGAAAGCCGATGATATAGCAAAATATATCAGTGTAACATGGAATTATTTTTTAGAAATATCAGATAGATTAAATGAAAATAAAAAAAGCGACAAAGGCGGGGTAGGCATAGTTACAACGCATATAGGGCAAATAATAAATAAATATATTGGAGAAACAAAAAAACCAAAGGGTGAGGAAATGCCGGAGCCGTTGCCGTTTGTTACCGTTACTGGCGATACGTCAATAAAATATAAGCTAGGTTCTACTTTTATGAATCAGTCTAATAACAGCGTAGCCGATTGTTGGCGGTCTGTGCTGCCGAAATCCGCTTATGAATTATTTGCTTATTGCGACAATATAATTATTAGAGGTGTCAAAAACGCCATTAAGGAGCATCGCTAATGTATACCTACTGAGACAGGTGATTTAACCGGATATAGGCGCTCAAGAACTTAAAATACGAAAACTAAAATCAAGAGGCGAGAAAATTTGTCATTAATTCTTTAAAAAACGCAGCTTTGACCGAAGGTGCTTTCAAGCCTTGTACATAATTATGTTATTTTTCTGATAAACACCGTAAATAGGTATTATTTAAGGACGAGTTTTTGATAAAGTTCATAGTTTTCTCGATCAAAGCAAACAAAAATAACATTCTCAATAGATGTTTTATTATTGTTAAGAAAATCTGTAACAGCGGAAACTGCGATTTTAGAAGCTTGTTCTTTTGGGAAGCCATAAATCCCTGTGCTAATATTCGGGAAAGCAATAGTTTTAACCCCATTTTCGGACGCCAATCGTAAAGAACTCAAATATGCACGGGATAACAATTCAGCTTCCTGTTGCTTTCCGCCTCGCCAAACAGGACCAACTGTATGAATGACAAATTTTGCCGGTAAATTGCCTCCGGTCGTAATTACTGCGTCGCCTGTTTTACATCCGCCCTTTTCTTCATGAATTTTCCTGCAAGCTAATTCAAGTTCTTTACCTGCGGCAGAATGGATTGCACCGTCTACACCTCCACCTCCAAGCAAGGATTCATTAGCGGCATTAACGATAGCATCGACTGCCTGTCGAGTGATGTCTCCAAAAACAACTTGTATTTGATTATTTTTTATCATAAAACTACAACTTTATTTGACAACAAATTTTCATTATTGGTCGTACTAACAGCAATCATCTCCCGTAAAAACTTCTTCCTATCCGCGCTGCGCATTAAGCTTTCACCTATTAAGACTGTGTCAACTGAAAGTAATTGTGTGTAAGTATCAGATTGTCCAATTAACAACCTGTATATTGTCGATCTTCTCAAAATGCTTTTGGTTGTTGGTTACAAGAATATAATTATTTTGAATACAATACGCCGCTATGAGTAAATCACCATCATCTATCGTAACACCATTTTGACGTAATTTTAAATATATCGACAGGGATAAATCCAGTGTTTCTTTTTCAATAGCGTCTATACCGTATTTTTCAAACAGTTTTTCAAACGCCTGTAATTTGATCTTTGAATTAACTGCTATTAACCATTTTTTTACTTCAAAATATACAAAAGGCGGAATAAAAATATTATCATTCATCGCTTCTTGGTCTACCTTGTCTAATATTTTTTTGTTTCCTTTTAAATAATAGGTAATGATATTGGTATCAAGAGCATATTTCATAAAGCTTCAATTTCCTCCGGAGTTCTAAAACGGATTCTTCCCGGTTCTCCTTCTAATGTCTCATTATTGGATCTTATTACACGGCTAAATTCTTGCCATGCGTTTATACGTTCCTGATTTTCATTTTTATTTGTCTCATCAATGTTCAAAACTGCTCTTTGCCTGCCTTTAATATTAGTAAGAGGTTTTTCAGGAACAAATACGCCATTTTCAAAAAAACCATTAACTACCAGCATCTTAAGCCTCCATTGGTAAAATAGCCGAAAGAAAACAACAAGTCAACTACCAATGAGAATGGCATATAATTGAATATTAAATATGTCAAACCGCAATCATCTCCCGTAAAAACTTCTTCTTGTCCGTGCTACGCATTAAGCTTTCGCCTATTAAGACAGCATTTACTCCGGTTTCTTTTAACGCGCGGATATCATCGGAAGATTTTACACCGCTTTCAGCGACAGTCAGTATTCCGCTCGGAATAAGTTTTCGCAGGCGCATACTCAAGCCCCTGTCAACATTAAAGGTTGTAAGATCACGGTTGTTAATCCCTATTATGTGCGCTCCCGCCGCAATAGCTTCTTCGGCTTCAGCTTCGTTGTGGATTTCAACAAGGCAGTCAAGAGAAAGTTCTTTTGCGGTTTTTAAAAATGACGCAAGCGTCTCCTGTTCAAGCAGGGCGCAGATTAATAAAACGGCTTTCGCCCTCCATAATTTCGCTTCGTAAATCTGATACGGATCGATAATAAAATCTTTCCTGAGTACGGGAATATGAACTGCGGCAGCAATTTCTTTTAAGTATTCACCGCTTCCAAGAAAAAACTCAGGTTCTGTAAGGACAGAAATTGCCGAGGCTCCGCCTTCTTCGTATTCTTTGGCAATTTCCAGAAAGGGAAAATCTTCCGCTATGATACCTTTTGAAGGCGAAGCTTTTTTCACCTCACAGATGAATGAAAGGCCTGTAGCAGAAAGAGAGCGTTCAAAAGGAAGTGACGTATTTGTTTTCTCTTTTTCAGCTAACACAACAGCGGCTTGTTTTGCTTTTTCTTCGGGCAATAGTTCTTTTGCTTTTGTTATGCGAACAGCGGTACTGGCGGCGATTTTAGCAAGAATGCCGGGAGGATTTTTCACGGTTTAGGCTGTGTCTTTTTTCTGCGACAGGGCTATAAATTGTTTTAACTGTTCGTTTGCCTTTCCCGAATCGATTGCTTCTTCGGCAATGGCGATTCCTTCTTTAATTGAAATTTCAGGTTTTGCGATATGGATAGCCGCCGCTGAGTTTATGAGAACTGCGTCTCTTTTCGGTCCTTTTACGCCTGAAAGAATATCCCTTGTTATCTGTGCGTTCTCAGGAGGTGTTCCGCCTAGCAGGTCTTCTTTCTTACAACGTGTTAGTCCGAATTGTTCCGGTTCTATTTCGTAACTTTTGATAAACCCGTCACGCAATTCGCAGACAGTCGTAGGCGAACTAATTGATATTTCGTCTAATCCGTCATGACCGAATACAACCATGCCCCTTTTTACTCCCAGATTGCATAAAACTTTTGCCATTGGCTCGATAAGTTCAGGTTCATACACGCCGAGCAGTTCCATGTTAGCGCCTGCCGGATTAACCAACGGCCCCAGTATGTTAAAAATTGTTCGTATTCCAAGTTCACGCCGTACAGGCGCTACATATTTCATTGATATATGATAATTCTGCGCATAGAGAAAACAAAGATTGATTGTCTTTAAAATATGAAGGCTGTTCTCAGGCGGAATTGTGATGTCAACGCCGAGAGCTTCAAGTACGTCTGCCGAGCCTGTTCTGCTGGATGATGCGCGGTTACCGTGTTTGGCGACGGGAATGCCTGCCGCCGAAATAACCAGCGCCGAAGTGGTGGAAATATTAAACGAGTTGGAGTGATCTCCTCCCGTACCGACAATTTCCAGCACGTCCATGTCGTGCAGTATTCTGACGCAGTGTTTGCGCATACCGGCGGCAGACGCCGTAATTTCGTCAATTGTTTCGCCTTTGACCGACATCGCCGCAAGATACGCTGCCATTTGTATTTGGCTTGCGTTGCCTTCCATTATTTCGTCCATTACAGCTTTGGCGCATTCATAATCAAGATTTTCTCTGTTTGCCGCTCTTATAATTGCTTCTTTTATCATATTTATTCTATACATTGACCTGCGAAAACAGTCAATACTACAAAAGAACTATACTATAGAATAATAAAATGCTTGTATTTTATTTAACACATTGATAGATTGATTTATATGGCATCGCAGCTTTCACCCTACCAGCTTCGAAAAGCGCGTGAAACCTACAATTATTTCAATATTTTTAACGCAATTTCATGGAATTTACTGGTAGGAATCATAATCACTCTTTTTGCTTTGCGACTGGGCGCTTCTTCAACCTATATAGGGATTTTAAATTCAACATTTTATATATCTTTGTTTTTGCTTCCTGCCGGGAAACTGCTGGCAAGGCGTTTCTCCATAATCAGGGTTTTCAGCACGACATGGATTTTACGGTCGCTTGGAATGATCTTCGCTGTCGCTGCTCCGTTCCTTGATTATGCGGGTTACAGGAATTTGGCATTGGTGTTTATCTTACTGGGAGTTTTTATTTTCCAAATTTTCCGCGGAATTGGAATGATAGGCAATAATCCTGTGTTAAGCGAACTGGCTTCAGGAGCCGACAAGGGCAGTTATATGACACAGATACAGATCATTAACAGCTCAATCGGAATGTTCGGAAGTTTTTTGATAGCCATGGTGCTTGGCTTTGACCCTTCAATTTTTATTTTTTCACTTTTACTTGTTATTGGGGTAATCACGGGAGTTATAAGCGGTTATGTTATAAAAAAAGTGCCTGAACCGCCGAGGGAAAAAGACATAAAAAAGTTTAACCTTGTCAATTTATTCAAGGATACTTTAGCTCAGGATGATTTAAAACATTTTATTTTTATTTTATTCCTTGTTGTCCTTGTGTCGGGTGTTACACGGGCATTCGTGGTTGTTTATGCCCGTGAAGTGTTCGGGCACAATGACGGTTTACTTTCGCTTTACTCTGTTTTCGGCAGTCTTGGCTATCTTATGGCGGGTATAAGCGTGAAATTCCTTGTAGACAGAATCGGCGCAAAGCCGCTTTATCTTGTTTGCGTAATTTTGGGTCTTGTCAGCATAGTGCCCGTAATCTTTTTCCCCATCGCCGCTGTCGAAAATATGGCGGGCGCTATTCTGTTTCTTGCCTTTTTGTTTTTTATGTTGAATTTCGGCTTTTTAGGTTCGGAAGGAATCGCTCAAACATATTTTCTGGCGCTTGTTCCGCAGGAAAAAATTCTTGATCTCGGCATTATTTATTTTTTTATTTTCGGCGTCGCAGGAGCGGTAGGTTCCTTTCTTTCAGGTATCTTTCTTGATTTTCTGGTTATGCTCGGAGTTTCTACTTTTGTCTCATTTAAGGTTCTTTTCATAATCATGTTTGTCCTTACTTTAACCGCCCTCGCTATGCAGAAAAAAATGAAACCGTTGGGCTCGCTTCCGTTAAAGGGCGCTCTTGAAGTAATTTTTTCCATGAGGGACCTTCGGGCGATAAATCTTTTGGACAAATTAAACAAGGCGGAGGATTCACAGCAGGAAGAAATTCTTCTCGGCGCGTTACACGACACTCCGTCCAGTCTGGCGATTGATGGTCTTTTGGACAGGGCGCGCTCACCGAAGCTTGCGACACGCCTTGAAGCGATCAGGGCGCTTGAAAAATTACAGCGTCTAACAGAGAAGGCGGAACAGGCGTTGATTGACGACTGTTTGAATAATCCGTTTACGACGGCTTATATTTCCGCCCGTATTCTCGGAAAACACGGCTGTAAAAACGCAGTGCCGTTTTTAAGGGAGTTTATAGCTTCTACAGACTATATGCTGGCAGGCGAAGCTATGATCGCTCTTGCGAAAATGAAAGATGAAGAATTCCGTCCTGATATAGAGAAGATAATTATGCAGACAAACAACCCAAGGCTCAAAATTATGGGAACCGAGGCTTTGGGAATATTTTGCAGCGCAGGCTCTCTTTTATGCCTGATTGATATTTTGCGGAACTCTGAGAAACAGTTGTATCTGAGAGATGAGGTCGTACTTGCGATGTCGGAAATTCTTGGTACTCAGCGCAAGTTTTACCCCGTGCTTGTCAGATATGCGTCGGATAACAGTCTTGCGGTTACGCTTGGCATGGACGAGGCTGAAGCGGCTTATGAATTTGTAAATTCAATTTTAAGCAAAAAAAAGAAATCGTCAAAAAACAATATTACCGCAATCATTTCCGCCGCCGCCGGTTTTCTTAACGCTGTCGGCGGATATGTTAAAGAAAGTAACGGAGCGGAATTGTCCCGCTGGATTTTGGAATTGCCCGATGACAGCATGAGCGTAATAAAACCCGTTCTTTCCGAGGCGGTTGTTGACGGAGATTTAAGTATTTACGATTGTCTGCGTCTTTTGATAGTTCACTGGGCGGCGCATGAACTGCGTAATTGGGCTGTGAAGATAAAATGAGAATCAGGCGAAGGTGTGTAAAGGAACTCCTGTTTGTCTCCACGTAATATTATTTATCAGCCACTTCAAAAGAAATTCTACATAACCGGCATCCCACTCAATCGTATCCAAAAACTCCGGACTGGATTTATCAATAAAATCGGTTATTAATTCTTTAGGAAATAACAACTTTCCGCACTTGAATTTCTCGTATATTGTTTTGGCTTCTTTGGTATCTGTCAACTTGCGGGGTTTAAATAAATTCTTGATGTCTTTATAGTTCTCGCCGAGATTGACCGCCAGCGCCCATTGATTTATTGGCCGCAAAAACGGCTGGAATCCGATTGGTTCACAGCCGTATTTATTGTAAATATCCATGATGTTCGCTTTATATAGAGTTGGAGAATAATGCTTAAAATCTTCAACAAGTTTATACTCATTTGTTTTTTTGTCAAAATAGGTATAGGCGAAAAATTTGGCTACATCTTCATCGCGCGTCAAATCCAGATAATCTGAAACAAAACCATAATGCTGCGCAATAGCCTGCGCGTCTATATCGAAGGTTAGGCTTTCATCGCCCCATTTGACCGGTTGTTTGAAATATGTATAAATCGGAGATTTTTGCAGGGCAGCGATGAAGTTTCTTGCCATTTGTATTTTATCCGTTTCTCCTTCATGCAAAGCTCTTTGCATGGACGGCTTGAAATGTTCATAATCCTTATGTTCGCCTCTGTAAATGAAGGATGAAAAGCCTGTAGGGTTCATAAAAATTTTATATTTACCCTCTTCCGTTTTCACGTAATAGCCGTTATATACTTTGCCGTCCTTAGTTCGATTTACACAGCCATGGCTGCTAATATCAGCGTTTGATGATAGAATATTTAAATTTTGTACCAAATGTTCCCAAGGTTCCAGACGTTTTCCCTCTTCTAAATGTATGCCTAATGCTTGAGTGAGGTCGGGATTGAAGGAACATTTTCGTTTGTTTAAAAGCTTTGCGTTTCGTGTGGCAACTTTCTTATTATGCGCTTTCTTTCTCTTTCCCATATTACTAAAATCCGGGGAAATATACCTACTTGTTTATACCTTGTATTTCCAGTATTTATTAATAATGAATGAAAAACAAGATGCGGCAAACAGGCTGGGAACTGAATCTATTAGTAAATTACTTTTAAAATTTTCAATTCCTGCGATAACAGGAATGGTAGTAAACGCGCTTTACAATGTTGTTGATCGTATTTTTGTCGGTCAGGGCGTGAACGAAATAGCGCTCGGCGGACTTTCTTTAGTGCTGCCGCTTATGACAATCGGAATGGCGTTTGCAATGCTTTTTGGCATTGGAGCTGCGAACATGATTTCCATGCGGCTGGGGCAGAACAGAAGACAGGATGCGGAGAACGCTTTAAATCAGTGTTTTTTTCTGTTAATCGGCATTGCTGTCGTTATGATGACTTTAGCCCTGATTTTTCTCGATCCGGTTATTTCACTGCTGGGAGCTGAGAAAAACAGCGAAGCGGTCTTTTACGCAAAAAAATATTTCCGTATCATTTGCTACGGATTTGTATTTTTTATGATCGGGTTCGGTCTTTCGCACTGTACAAGGGCGCAAGGTTTTCCGAACATTACCATGTTCGGGATGATACTCGGAGCGGGATTAAATATCATATTGGACCCGATTTTTATTTTCATATTTAAATGGGGAGTTGAAGGAGCGGCTTGGGCTACAATCATTTCGCAGGCAGTTTCAGCTTTTTATATACTTTATTTCTGCATGAACAAGAAGGCGATAGTAAGGCTTAAGCCCTATAATTACAAACCGGACTGGTCGGTTATTAAGCAGATAATGGCATTCGGCTCCGCCCAGTTCCTGCTTCAGTTCTTAATGTCCGCAGTACAATTTTTAAACAACAAGAGTGTAGGCTGGTACGGGGCGGACGCTCTTGGAGTGGCAAACGGCGGAGATGTCGCTCTTTCCGGAATGAATATAGTCGGTTCAATAATGATGCTTATCCTTATGCCTGTTTTCGGCATTAATCAGGGCGCTCAGCCGATACTTGGCTATAATTACGGGGCAAAATTGTTTAAACGTGTGTTACGCGCGTATACCGGAGCGATAGCGGCGGCTTCCTTTGTCTGCATTTTTGGTTTTATTGTTGTTTTTCTTTTTCCGGTTCAGCTTGTTCGTTTATTTGTTCCAGACGGCAGCGATGCGTTGATGTATTTTGCGCCCACAGCGATGCGGATATTGATGATCATGCTGCCGCTGGCAGGTTTCCAGATTGTTTCATCAAATTTATTCGTAGTAACAGGCCGTCCGAAAATATCAATTTTCCTTTCTATGTTAAGGCAGTGTCTTGCGCTTATCCCGTGCATACTCATTTTTGGCAGAATTTGGGGTCTTTGGGGAGTTGTCGCAGCGGCTCCTGTGGCTGACGGATTTTCATTCCTGATTACCGGTACATTAATTTTCTTTGAAATCAGGAAACTTCGCGATGTAAGGCTTCACAGGCAGGCAGTGTAAATATTATGACAAATCTAGTACTTGACGCGGGAAAAAAGTTTATATAGGCTTTATTTATGGGTCATAGTAACGGCGGTTTTATGTCCGCCTTTATTATCAGGTTAATCGCGGCTTTTACCGTTATTTTAATTATCATAATAGGCATTGGTCTTGGGCTGTCGCTGGCCATGACCGCAAATATTAAGAATCAGGAAAATTTTGTCGTATTTGCGCCGGCTCTGCCGACAAAGATTTTGGATATCAACGGTACGCTGATTACCGAATTTGCCTCTGATGAAAAACGCGAACTTGTTACTTTAAATGAAATGCCCAGACATTTGATACATGCGGTTCTAGTCCGTGAGGACCCGGATTTTTACAATCACCGTGGTTTTAGCCTGCGCGCAATTATTCGCGCTTCTGCGGGACAGCTTCTTGGCAAAAACTGGGGCGGCGGTTCTACAATAACCCAGCAGGTAGCCGGAACATTGTATACTGACCGGTCGGAACGTACCATAAAACGTAAGGTAAAAGAGCTTTGGTGGGCTTTCCAAATGGAACGCCGTTATACAAAAAATGAGATTTTGGAAATCTACCTTAACTATATGCCCATGGGGCCGGGTACTTACGGTGTAGAGACAGCTAGTAAATATTTTTTTGGTCATGGTTCAAAGGATGTAAGCATTGCGGAAGCGGCGGTTCTTGCTGTGCTGCTTTCCGGTCCAGGCCGTTTTAATCCGCTGAATAATCCGAATGAAGCCATGGACAGGCAGCATTATGTAATTGAAAAAATGGTTGAATACGGTTATGCCGATAAGGATGAAGCTGAAGCTTCATTCATAGAATACTGGGATAGTTTTGACTGGACAAGGGCTTCAATTTCGGCATATTACAGCCGCGAAGACAAAGCGCCGTGGTTCAGTGAATATGTGCGCCGCGAGCTTGATGTAATAATGTACGGCACTAGGGATTACTACCGCGACGGTTATGTAGTGCATACTACCCTTGATCTTAAACATCAGGAAGCGGCGGAAAAATTTATGGCGGAAGGGCTGGAAAAAGCCAACAGGGAATATTCCAGATCCAGCGGAAGAAGCAATGTTCAGGCGGAGCGGACTTATATACCCATTGTTGAATTGTTAACCTTGTATTTTGATCTTACCGATATTCGCGCAACTGCCTTGGGGCAAAATGAAGTGAAAGCGGTTTCCCGTTATACAAAAACGATCAATCCTGTTGTGGATATGGCCGCTCTCGCCTTCGGTATTCCCGAATTAAAAGACATAACTAATCAGGGTTTTGCCCAGCAAAAGGTAAATACCGAGAGAAATGTAGTAGAAGGAACGCTTATCTCAATTGAAAATGAAACCGGCTATATAACCGCTATTGTAGGCGGCTCAAAATTCGACGAGTCAAATCAGCTTATACGCGCCGCTCAAGGTAACATTCAGCCGGGTTCGTCTTTTAAACCGCTTTATTATTCCGCGGCTATAGATACTCATAAAGTTACAGCCGCTACTTTAATTTATGATGTTCCGATGGTATTCCACAACGAAGACGGAACTCCGTATATTCCGCTGAACTTCCGAGGAGAATGGAAAGGTTCCACATTGCTTTACAATGCGCTTGCTCAATCAATGAATGTTCCGTCTTTGAAAGTGCTGGACACAATTGGTTTTGACGCTGCCATTGATAGAGCCGCCGCTCTTTTGGATATTACAGACTCTGCCCAGATCAGGCGGACTTTCCCTCGTGTTTATCCATTGGGTTTGGGCATTATCTCCACATCACCTTTAAAAATGGCAAGGGCATACGCAGTCTTTGCCAATCAAGGACGCGCTGTTACGCCGATTGCAATACGTTCTATAGAAGACAGAAACGGACGGGTCGTGTTTGATGTTGAAAGAGAAGTGCGGCAAAACCAGCGGCGTATGGGAGACAGTATTCAGGTTGTCAGTCCGCAAAACGCATATGTTATGACCAGAATAATGGAAAAAGTTGTTGATGAAGGGTCTCTTTCAATCGGCGCGGGATGGGGATCAAAGTTTACATTCAGGGATGAAAAAGGTTCATACAAGCTTCCGGTGGCAGGCAAAACAGGAACTACGCAAAACTGGTCCGATGCCTGGGCGGTAGGGTACAGTCCCTATTATACAACCGCAGTATGGTTTGGTTTTGACAGGCCAGGTAATTCTTTGGGAGTTGAGTTGACCGGCGCTACATTGGCAGGTCCTGTGTGGGGTGATTTTTTCCGTGAAATTCACAAAGGGCTTCCCCGCAAAAGTTTTATAAGACCGTCTTCGGGAATTATTGACGTAACTGTTTGTATTAAATCCGGTCTTTTAAGAACAGGTGCCTGTAATGAAGGAGAGGTAACGCTTCCTTTCCTTGAAGGAACGCAGCCGACACAGTACTGTGATTATCACGATAAAACATCTCCGTACCAGCCAAGAATACCGATCCCTTCCACGCAGTTTGGCGGTTTTGGTGATGATGCATTTATTAATACTCTTAAAATGCCTCAGTTGCCTCCGGATTTAATGCTTGAACTAAATACCCAACAAAGGAACAACAGGACGCCAACGCCTTCGCGCACAAATACAAATAACCGTAATACGCAGCCTGCTGTTTTACCCAGTAATCCGTATTTTGATGATGATCTGCCGGGAAAAACCGAAGATTCAGGTGATAACGATCTTCCCTCGTGGAGTCCGCTTGGATAAAATTCCGCCATTAGTGTAAGTAGCTGTTTGCAAACACAAAAAGGTTGACATTTATTTTTGCATGTTTTAAGTTAATTTATAGGTATTTTTTGCTTTTTGGCGCCGTACCCAAGTGGTAAGGGAGTGGTCTGCAAAACCATTATTCATCAGTTCAATTCTGATCGGCGCCTGAATAAATATGGAAGGATCTCCGTCATATTATTTTACTCTGGTTGTTTCGATTTGCGTTATATTGTGTTTTTCTGCATTTTTTTCCGCCTGTGAAATGGCTTTTTCATCTTTAAACCGGATTAAACTGAAAAACCTTGCAGAAAAAAGAAAAAGCGCGCGTCTTGCGCTTAAGATGCTCGAATCTTATGACAAACTTCTTTCTTCAGTGCTGATAGGGAACAATATTTCCAACATAGCTTCATCTACGCTGGCTACGGCGCTTTTTATAGGCCTCTTCGGGGTAAACGGCGTAAGCATTGCTACCCTAATAATGACAGTCCTTCTTATGCTTTTTTGTGATATTTCACCGAAGGCTTTGGCAAAAGAAACGCCCGAGATGGCAGCCATAAGAGTTGCTCCGCTTCTGAGCTTTTTCGTTTTTATTTTTACGCCCATTAATTTATTAACTGTCGCATGGAAAAAATTGTTAATGAAAATTTTCCCCGTAAAGCACAATCGTTCAACTACTGAAGATGAATTGCTGACATTTGTAGGAGAGGTTAGAGAGGAGGGCGGCATTAACGTCAATGAAGAAAAGATGATACGCCAGGTTATTTCATTTGACGAACTAAAGGTGTCAGGGATTTATACTCCACGCATTGATGTAGCCGCAGTATCAATTGCAAGCAGTGTTGAAGAAATCGACCGGTTGTTCATAAAGACAGGTTTTTCACGTCTGCCTGTATTTCAGGATACAATCGACAATATTAAGGGCATAATAATTTTAAAAGATTTTTATCATCAGGTAATGAAGGGGCAAAAAATTCCGTCTGAAATTATCAAACCTGTGGTCTATGTTACTAAGACAATTAAAATTGCAAAACTGCTTCGTACCATGCAGGAAAAACAGGCTTACATGGCTGTAGTGATTGATGAATACGGCGGCACTTTGGGAATTGCCACTATAGAGGATATTGTTGAGGAACTGGTAGGTGAAATTTGGGATGAACATGATAAAGTGGTGGAACCTGTAAAAAAAGGGGATGACGGAAGTTATACAGTTCTTGGCAATGTGAATTTTAGGGATATGCTTGAAATAATCACCGGAAAAACATTTAACAATGAGGAAATACCGGACACAACTGTAGCCAACTGGTTCATGGAAAATCTGGGCAGGCTGCCCGTTCCCGGTGAAGTTCTCTCATGGCATTATTTGACAATTACAGTATTAAAAGTTATAAAACACAGAGTGATGGAAGTAAAAGTTACCGCAAATTTTAAAATAGAAAATATTGATGAATAAATTTATCTCTAATCCCTGTTATTTGTATTGAGGGTAGAATGTTATTGGCGCCTTAAATGATTAAATTTTCTTGCGGGCAGCTTCATACAGTTCTACATACTGCCGTGCGGAGTTTTCCCAAGAGAAATCCATCGTCATTGCGCGTTCTCGCATTTTGTCGATATATTCGCGCCTGTTGTACCATGCCCACACTGCCCAGCCTACCGTATCGTAAATTGACCGCGGAGTTAAATAATCAAACATAAAGCCGGTTCCTCCGCCTGTTGTTTGATTAAAATTTTCTACCGTATCCGTAAGGCCGCCCGTGTTGTGTACAATCGGCAGGGTTCCGTATTTAAGCGAGTACATCTGGTTCAGGCCGCATGGCTCATAACGGCTTGGCATAAGGAAGAAATCGGAACCTGCCTCAATAAGATGGCTTGTTTTTTCGCTGTAGCCGATTCTTGCCTTAAAGTTGGAAAGCTTTGACGACAGATTTAAGATTTCATTTTCGCACCAGCTTTCTCCCGAACCAAGAAGGACGAATTGAAGGTCCATATCCCTGCATATTGACCATGCTGAACCGTGTGTAGGTCCGAATAAATCGCCTACTCCCTTTTGATCCGTCAAACGCGTTACCATTCCTATTACAGGCACATTTGAGCTGCGAGGAAGATTAAATTCTTTCTGCAGGGCTTCTTTTGCCTTTGCCTTGCCTTCCATGTTTTTAACAGAATAAGTTTCAGGTATGTATTTGTCCTTTGCGGGATCCCATACTTCATTGTCAATTCCGTTTAAAATACCTATATAATCGGCGCTTCTGTAGCGCAGCACTCCGTCAAGCCTGAAACCGTGTTCCTGGGTTTTTGTTTCTTCAGCGTAGTTAGGTGAAACTGTGGTGAGCTTATCAGCGCTGTAAAGCCCCGCTTTAAGCATATTAAGCATACTCCAGTCTTCAAAACCGCCCATGTAAAAAACATCCCAGCCAAGCCCTGCGTAATTAAAATTGTCTTTGTGGTAAATTCCCTGATAACCAAGATTGTGGATTGTAAGAACGGAAACTGTTTTTTCAAATCCTTTGGCGCTGCCTTTAACTCTTTCCGCAAATTTTAAATAAACGGGTGCGACTGCCGCAGGCCAGTCATGGGCATGAAGCACATCCGGAAACCATTTTATTTTGCGGCAAAGCTGAAAAGCGGCGCGGCAAAAAAACATAAACCGCCTTGAGTTATCGTTAAAATCAGTTTCTGCATGGCTGCCGTAAATGCCGTCCCTGCCGAAAAATATTTCATGATCGATAAAATAAACCTTTACCGGATTTTTTTTGGTTGTTCCCGGCATATCGGTGCAGTAGACAGCGCTCCATTCTTCAATACCGCCGCCCATCGGCGTTCCCATTGCGCCTGGAAGCAGCTTTAAACTGCCCCGGTCGACAGAGTAGTAACGGGGGATTACAATTCTAACGTCATGGCCGAGTTTAGCGAGATTAATCGAAAGTGCGGATACCATGTCGGCAAGACCGCCTGTTTTGGCAAACGGAACAGCTTCGCTTGATACCATCAGGATTTTCATTTTTTTTGCTCCTATGTAAAGTTGTTCCAAGACATAGTCTTTATTTTAAAATTTATCTGCCATTTTCAGTCCGTTAGCAGCTAAAATCTTCTGGCCATCTTCGTGATTTTCCAGTTTAAAAATAACTACAGCTTTTCCGACCTGTCCTTCAAGTGAAGCGTAAAGATATTCAATATTTACCTGAGACTGCTGGAACAATTCCATAAGTTTTGCAAGACTGCCAGGTACATCTTCAATTTCCACCGCTACTACATCTGTTTGTCTTGTGGTAAAACCGGCGGCATTCAAAACTTCGACAGCTTCGTTGTTTTTATCTGCGATAATGCGCAGTATCCCAAAATCCGCAGTATCTGCAATGCTTATTGCCCGTAAATTGATTCCCGCTCTAGCGAGGGTTTTTGTAACCTCGCTGAGCCTGCCTGTGGTATTTTCAAGAAAAACCGATATTTGTTTAATTCCCATAACAATCCTCTCTTTCTATTTAAATTTTCCTGTTGTCGATAACTCTTTTTGCTTTTCCGATTGAACGTTCTATAGTTTTCGGTTCAACAAGTTTTACTTTAAGGCTGATCTGCAGTTTACTCTTCATTATGTGTTCAATCCGGCTGCGAAGAATTTCCAGTCCGCGGGTTTCATCGCTGAAAATCTCTTTCTTGACTTCAACCTGAAGTTCTACTTCGTCCAGATGGCTTTCGCCGCGGTTTACAATGATAAGATACTGCGGTTCTGTTCCTTCGATTTCAATAAGCGCCTGTTCAATCTGGCTTGGGAAGACGTTTACTCCGCGGATGATAAGCATATCGTCTGTGCGTCCGAAGAGACGGTGCATTCTGACTGTCGTGCGTCCGCATGAACACGGTTCTTCCATAAGGTAGGTAATGTCCCGCGTTCTGTAACGCAGGAGTGGCGTTCCCTCCCTCGTTAGAGTTGTAAAAACCAGTTCTCCCTTTTCACCGGCGGGCAGGACCTTGCCTGTTACAGGATCGATAATTTCAGGATAAAACATATCTTCGTTTATGTGCATTCCGTTTTGCGCCTCACATTCAAATGCAACACCAGGTCCGATAATTTCTGTAAGGCCGTAAATGTCGTAAGCTTTCATGTTAAAACGAGATTCGATTTCAATGCGCATATTTTCGCTCCACGGTTCAGCTCCGAAACAACCTTTGTTGATAGGGAGTTTCTTTAAATCAATTTCCGCTTCTGCTGCTTCTTCAGCGAGGTAGAGGGCGTAGGACGGAGTACAGGTGAGCATTGTCGAACCGAAATCGCTCATAACCATAAGCTGCCGTTCTGTATTGCCGCTGGACATGGGCAGAACTTCCGCTCCGATAGTAAGCGCGCCGTAATGAGCTCCCGGACCGCCGGTGAAAAGCCCGTAACCGTAGCAATTCTGAACAATGTCGTCCCTTGTGCAGCCTGCGCCGGAAAGAGTTCTTGCCATTGCCTGACGCCAGATGTCGATATCCTTTAATGTATATTCATTTACTACAGGCTTTCCCGTAGTGCCGGAACTCATGTGGACTTCAACAATCCTTTCCTGCGGACATGCGCGAAGTCCGTGAGGATAATTTTCACGCAGATCATCTTTTGATGTAAAGGGAAATTTTTCTATATCGGAAAGACTGTGAATGTCGCTGGGTTTTAACCCTGCTGCATCGATTCTGCTTTTGTAATAGGGAACCCGAGAGTAGATACTTTCGACTAAATTTTTGAGGGTTGCAAGCTGTATTTTTTTTCTCGCCTGCACATCCATACATTCCTGTTCAATGTTAAAAATCATATATACTCCTAATTTTTATAGTAAAACCGGTGATGCAAGTTTTTCATCCGCTTTACGCAGGCGGCGGGATAAATCCCGAGCCAGATTCATTATAATAAGAGAAAATATTTTTACATCAAGTTTATAGATTTCACGCAGAGCTTTATTGGAAATAGACATAAGCATAACATTAGAAAGGGATTTTATTGACGCAACGGCGGGCATAACATCAAGAACTTCCATTTCTCCGAAGGCTTCGCCTTCTCCAAAACGGGAAAGAAGCGTATCTTTCTTGGTTACCGCTATCTGTCCTTCAATAAGGAAATATATCTTGTCGTTAGGCTTTCCTTCCGTAATTATAAACTCATCAGGGCCGTATTGTTCCTGCTGCATGAGGGGCATAATACTTTCAATTTGTTCTTCCATTAAGCCGCCAAAAAGAGAATATTTTTGTAACATCTGGGCATCAGCCGCCATACTTAAATCATATCAAAACTTGGTTTTTTTTACAATAGGATTATTCTGCCCCTCATTTTATCTGCCTTACCGGAAGCGGCTGTTTATTCTACTGGTACATTACAACCCTGTTTCTTCCCGATTCTTTTGCTGTATATAACGCTTTATCCGCTTCATCCAATAATTGCGCATGAGAATTAATGTCATTCGGCACAGCGCTTGCCATGCCTGCGCTGATTGTTACATATTTTGAATGTGAACTCATGGGATGGGGAATTTTCATGTCCTCAACATTTTGTACCAATGCTTTTGCGAATTCCAGCGCTTCATCCTTTTCAATAAACGGTAAAAGGCAGACAAATTCCTCTCCGCCGAATCTTGCGACAAAATCAGTTTCTCTTTTTATATTATTTTTCAGACATTGAGCTATAGCGACAAGAGCTTTGTCGCCTTCTAAATGCCCCAAGGAATCGTTATATTTCTTAAAATAATCCACGTCTATCATTAATACGGTTACAGGAAGATTTAAACGGTGATTTTGTTTCCATATTAAATCTATGTATTCCAAAAATGAACGCCGGTTATTCAGTTTTGTCAATTCGTCTGTTGTTGCCAGAGCTTTTAACTTTTCATATGCGCAGGCAAGTTCTTCTGCCATGGTGTTAAAATCATCGAACATCACCTCTATATAGTCTTTTTTTCCGTCTTTGCGTGAGGGCGGTATACGGATTGTAAAATCACCTTGAGCAATAAGCCGTGCTGCTACACCGAGTTTTTTCAATGGTTTTATCCATGATCTGTAACGGAAAAATCCTAAAAATGCTGTTATCAATGCAGCAGCAAATAAAACAAACCCCATTAATATATTGATACCAAATTGTACATTTGTCTCAAATACATTACTTTCCAATAATTTCAGATAAATCCACATATGAAAACCATTGACAACCGCTAAAACAAAAAACAAAATGCCGTATTCTTTTAATGATACATATCTAGCATTAACACGGTTATCTTTTTCTTTTTTCATAATTACCTCAAAAAATAATATTTTAAAAGAAAATATGTTTATGTATTGAATTTGAAAAACATTACATCGCCGTCATTCACGATGTAGTCCCTGCCTTCAAGGCGGTATTTTCCGGCTTCCTTGATCTTTGCCTCTGTTCCGTATTTTAAAATATCGTCAAAAGTGTAAACTTCCGCCTTGATGAAGCCTTTTTCAAAATCTGTGTGGATTACACCTGCCGCTTTGGGAGCCGTATCTCCGGCGCGGATAGTCCATGCGCGGCATTCATCTTCTCCCGCTGTGAAAAAAGTGCGCAGCCCCAGCAGCTTGTATGCGCTGTGAATCAGGGCGGAGAGTCCTGTTTCTTCAAGTCCAAGTTCTTCAAGGAACGCTTTTTTTTCTTCTGGGTTTTCAATGCTTGAAAGCTCAGCTTCAAACTTTCCGCAGATGCAGACTGCCTCGGTTCCTTCGCTTGCTGCGCGTTTTTTTACGGCTTCGATATAGGCGTTGCCGGAGCGGACTCCTTCTTCATCGACATTGCACACATAAAGCTGCGGTTTAAGGGTAATAAAATGACAGTCGTAAACAGCGGCTTTTTCATCATCAGTTAAACCAAGTACGCGGATAGGTTGCGCGTTCTCAAGTCCCGGGTGAATTTTGTCCAGAACAGAAATAACAAATTCGGCGTTTTTCTTTTCGGACTGGTTCTTTAACGCCTTTTCAGCCCGTTCGCGCCTTTTTGCGGACGTTTGCATGTCGGCAAGCGCAAGCTCAATGTCTATTGTTTCCATGTCGGAATCAGGATCGACTTTATTGTTTACATGAATGACATCGCCGTCTTCAAAACAGCGAATAACGTGCGCGTAAACAGCAGTTTCGCGGATATGAGAAAGAAACTGGTTCCCCAGTCCTTCTCCTTTTGATGCGCCCTTCACAAGCCCTGCGATATCTACAAATTCGACTATCGCCGGAATTGTTCTTTGCGGCTTGAAAATAGCAGAGAGTTTATCCAGACGGGAATCCGGTACGTTTGCAATCCCTATATTGGGATTTATAGTACAAAAAGGATAATTTGCCGCTTCCGCCGGAGCGGAACTTAATGCTGAAAAAATTGTGGACTTTCCAACATTCGGAAGTCCGACAATACCGCAGTTTAACGCCATGTTTTATTGTAACATAATCAGTGTTTAATGTACAATGAATGACAGGAGGCGGATATGGTTTACGCTGCGAAAGAGAACCGTTACGAGATGATGAAATACCGAAGGTGCGGCAACAGCGGGCTTAAGTTACCTGAAATATCACTTGGTCTTTGGCATAACTTCGGCGGCGTTGACTGTTATGAGACAGGACGCGAAACAGTTTTAAGCGCATTTGACGCGGGCGTGTGCCATTTTGATCTCGCGAATAACTACGGGCCCCCTCCGGGTTCTGCGGAAATTACATTTGGCAGAATCTTAAAAGAAAACCTGATTCCCTATCGTAATGAAATAATAGTTTCCACAAAAGCAGGTTATGATATGTGGCCAGGACCTTACGGGGAGTGGGGCAGCAGGAAATATTTAATCGCAAGCCTTGATGCAAGCCTTAAGCGGCTTGGGCTTGATTATGTCGATATTTTTTACAGCCATCGTCCTGATCCTGATACTCCGATTGAAGAAACGATGACAGCTCTTGCCGACATAGTACGGCAGGGTAAGGCGCTTTATGCGGGTATTTCCAACTACAGCGCTGAGCAAAGCGCTATAGCAATTTCCGTTCTGCGTTCTCTTGGCGTACCGTGCCTTATACATCAAGCGAGTTATTCCATGCTTAACCGTTGGATTGAAGACGGACTTCTTGATGTGCTGGAAAAAGAAGGAACAGGCTGCATTTGTTATTCACCGCTTGCGCAGGGGTTGTTGAGCGGGCGGTATCTGGACGGCGCTGTTCCGGCAGGCTCGCGGGCTTCCAAAGGCGTTTTCCTTAAAGCGTCTTCGATTACGCCGCAGATCCTTGCAAAACTGAATGCGCTGAATAATGTCGCCGGAGAAGGCGGCAGAACTCTCTCTTCTCTCGCTATTCTTTGGATACTGCGCGACAAACGCAATACATCGGTTTTAATGGGCGCAAGTTCCGCAGTTCAATTGAAAGAGAACCTCGCCGCTCTTTCCCAGCCGCCGCTTTCCGCAGAAGAGCTTGATAAAATAGAAGGAATTCTACGGCAGCCGTAAACAAGTTGATGCCGCTTGACATATTTTTTATTTTTTGTTATGGTGGGAAAAGCGCGGGAATAGCTCAGTGGTAGAGCGCGACCTTGCCAAGGTCGATGTCGCGGGTCCGACTCCCGTTTCCCGCTTTAGACATACAATCCATACCAGCTTAACTCTTTAGTGCGTTTTCAAGTATTTTTTTTGCAATATCCGGATTTCCCTTGCCTTTAAGTTTTTTCATAACCTGCCCCATTAAAAATCCGAATACTTTTTCTTTGCCCGCGCGGTAATCCGCCGCAGTATCCTGGTTTTCAGCAAGAACTGTATTTACCGCCTCGATGACAGCTTTGTCATCGTTAATCATTAGTAATCCTTTTTCTGCTATATAAGCCTGCGGGTCGGAATTGTTCATAAATACCGCTTCTATAGTTTCCTTATACGCGCTGCGGTTTATTTTTCCGGTACAAACAAGTTCAATGAGAGTCGAAAGTTTACGTGCGTCGATAGACAAATCTTCAGGCAGAATATTCGCATTGTTCATCAAACGCATAACTTCACCTGTCAGAAGATGCGCTGTTTCCAGCGGCTGTCCGCTCATCTGTGAAACAGTTTCAAATAAATCGCAGATATTTTTATGGACAGTTAGAACCTGCGCTTCATATTCCGAAAGTCCGTAATCTCGCGTGTAACGTTCCCGTTTTTGCTGCGCCGGTTCAGGCAAGGTTTTTCTTAACTGCGAAAGCCATGTATCGTCAATTTGCATTGGAAGTAAGTCGGGCTCCGGAAAGTAACGGTAATCCTGGGCATTCTCTTTTGAACGCATACCGGATGACTGACCTTTATCATCATCCCAGCGGCGGGTCTCCTGAACAATCTGCCCGCCGTCTTCAAGTATTTCTATCTGGCGCTTGATTTCATGTTCAATTACGCGGCCAATGGCCTTGAAAGAGTTCATGTTCTTTGTCTCTGTACGCACGCCTAATTCTCCGCCGACAGGACGCACAGACAGATTAATGTCCGCGCGGATAGAGCCTTCCTGCATTTTGCAATCGCAAACGTCAAGGTACAGGAGTATTTCGCGTAATTTTTCAAGATAGGCGGTTACTTCTTCCGCATTCCGAAAATCAGGCTGTGAGACAATTTCCAAAAGCGGCACTCCGCAACGGTTAAAGTCCATTTGAGTATTGCCGCTTCGCGGATCATGAATGAGTTTTCCGGCGTCTTCTTCCATGTGTATTTCCCGGATGCGGATTGATTTTTTTCCGCTGCCGGCTTCGATTTCCAAATGTCCGTTACGGCAAATTGGAGCGTAAAGCTGGGACACCTGATAGGCTTTCGGCAGATCGGGGTAAAAATAATTTTTTCGGTCGAACTTGGTGTATTTCGTAATTTCACAGTTAAGCGCAAACCCTGTACGCAGGGCGTATTCCACAACAGCGCGGTTCAGTTTCGGCAGCACGCCTGGCATTCCGGAACAAACCGGACAGACATGAGTATTCGGTTCGCCGCCGTAAGCGGTTGTACAGCCGCAGAAAATTTTTGAGCTTGTTGACAGTTCGGCGTGGACTTCGAGTCCGATGACAGTTTCCCACTTCATTTTACCGCTCCCGGTTTTTTTGTGTGATGGTCGGTGCGGCTTTGATAAACCCGCGCCGCATTTACAAGTTTTCCTTCCGAGAAAGCGTCTCCTATTAGCTGAAAACCAATCGGCAGCCCCTTTTTATCAAATCCGCAGGGAAGAGCGGCGGCAGGGACTCCGGCAAGATTGATTGATACTGTGTAAATGTCTCCCATATACATCTTTATTGGGTCGTCAACGTTTTCGTTCAGTTTGTATGCTGTGGTCGGCGCGACAGGGGAGAGTATCATGTCAAAACGGGTGAACAGGCGGTTGTAAGCGTCTTTTATAAGAGCCCTTGTTTGCAGAGCCTTTTTATAATAGGCATCGTAATATCCCGATGAAAGCACAAATGATCCCAGCATTATCCTTCTTTTTACTTCCATTCCAAATCCTTCGCTGCGCGAGAGCTGGAAAAGCTCCGAAAGAGTTTTTGCATTATTGCTGCGGTAGCCGTATTTTAATCCGTCATAGCGCGAAAGGTTTGACGATGCTTCAGCGCAGGCGATGATGTAATAGGCGGGTATTAAGTAATCCATTAACGGCATGTCAAAATCTTCGATTATTGCGCCCGCCGTTTCAAATTCTTTTGCCGCCGCCAGAACAGCGAGTTTTACATCTTCTTCTATTCCGTCTGCAAAATAATTACGGGGCAGACCTATCTTTACACCTTCAAGCCCTGTATTTTGTTCGTTAAATGTAAATGACTTTTCGATTACGCAGGTGCTGTCCTTGTAATCAGGTCCTGATATGATTGACAGCAGGGCGGCGCAGTCGTTGATATTTTGCCCAATTGGGCCAATCTGGTCCAAAGATGAGGCGTAAGCAATCAGCCCGTAACGCGATACTGCGCCGTAAGTGGGTTTTATGCCCGTAACACCGCAGAAAGCGCATGGCTGCCGTATGCTGCCGCCGGTATCCGAACCAAGCGCCAGCGGCGCTTCCCTTGAAGTTATTGCTGCGGCGCTGCCTCCTGAGGAACCTCCCGCAACGCGCGAAGTATCCCATGGATTACGGACAGAACCGAACGCGCTTGTCTCGCTGGAACCGCCCATTGCAAACTCGTCCATATTGGTTTTTCCGATCACGATCATTCCGGCCTGTTCCAGCTTTTCAATTACTGCGGCATTATATACCGGAGTGTAACCGCCGAGCATTTTTGACGCGCAGGTGGTTTCGATTCCCTCTGTGGAAATATTATCTTTAACGGCAATCGGCACACCGGCAAGCGGCGAAAGCGTTTCTCCGCCAAGTTTTGATTGTATCTCCTGAGCCCGGGTGAGCGCGCAGGAAAAAGCTTTCTCTTTTGAAACAGGCAGAAATGCGTTAAATTGACTGTCTGTTTTTTTTATTAAGTCTATATATGCGCTGACTGTTTCCGTTACGCTTAATTTTTTGTCTTTGATTGCGGCGGACAGCTCCAATGCGCTCATGTTAAACATTGCATTTACCTCACTCGACAGTTCTGGGAGCGACAAACATTTCATCGTTTCTGACGGGCGCGTTTTTAAGGATTAGCTCGCGATCAAGGGAAGGAAACGCTTTATCATCGCGGAAATCATTCACATTATCAAAAGGATGGCTTCGCTCAGGTACGCCGTTAGTATTTAATTCACTTAACCGCGCCATATAGTCAAGAATTTTCTGTAAGTCGCCGGTTAAGCGGCTTTTTTCACCGTCTGAAAGCGTGAGACAGGATAAATCTTCAAGATACGAGATCAGGCTGCCGTCAATCTGCATAATATTTTCTCCTACTATGAAATAATACCATTTTTAAAAAATTATAAACAGACTGCGCAGACTGTAAGCCTAAAGCGTCTTTTAAATAAGCGTGTTCGGAAAACAGTCTGAAATTTACAAATGAAGCTCAATTCGCGCCGTAACCAGCTTCACCTAAGAGAATTAAACCAAGTGCTGCTGTCCGTTTGACAGCTTGGAGAAACACGGAGTTGACTATGTTGTACCTAGAATCAAAAAATCGTTGAAACCGATGACAGCGTTATTATCACTTTTACAATCTTACAGTATGATAAACTTTTAGGATGGGTATTGTCCCTCGGCTGTACCGCTCTTCCGCCGGAGCCTAAATCACTAGTTGATGTCCGGCGCCGGAATATTAAAGAGATACGAAAATGGCGATGGAAAATGAACTTTGTGAGCATTGATTTTGAAACCGCTAAATATTCAAGGGAAAGCGCATGCTCGGTAGGTCTTGTGAAATACACAGACGGAAAGGAGACGGACACTTATTATTCGCTAATACGTCCGCCCGAACTCTATATACGTCCTGATTTTACCGAGATTCACGGTCTGACTGTTGACGATGTAAAGGATGCTCCCGCCTTTGCGGATATTTGGGACAGCGCAATAAAGCCGTTTATCGGCGATCTTCCGTTAGCGGCTCACAACGCCCCATTCGACATGGGCGTGCTTTGGGCTGTACTTGAATGGTACGAACTTGAGATTCCAAGTCTGCAGTATTTTTGTACATGCATCATGGCAAGGCGTACGTGGCCTGGGCTGAAATCTTATTCACTCACCTCTCTGGCTAAAAACTTTGGCATTGTCTACAACGCCCATAACGCGCTTGACGATGCCAAAACTTGCGGGAAACTGGTACTAATGTCCGCGGAAAAATTTAACGGCGCAAATATCGCGGAATTGCTTCCTGCTGTCGGAATGGAAATGAGTGTGCTTGTATAATATTCTTGGAAATTATTCCTGTGATAAAAGTTCTAATCGAATGGATTGAAGATTTGAAAGAAAATGAAGTTTCCGAACAACTCTATAATTCTTTATTAATAGATTCACAGAACTCGTTAAACTCAGGTTCTACCGCTAAAAAAACATCAACCAGTTCAGGATCGAATTGTCGTCCGTTTTCTTCCAAAATAATTGATTTTGCTTTTTCTCGGCTGAACGGCGCTTTATATGAACGTTTCGAACGCAATGCGTCATATACATCGGCAATAGCGATTACACGGGCAAGAAGAGGTATATCATTTCCTTTTTTACCGTCAGGATAGCCGTTGCCGTTCCACTTTTCATGATGGTGTTTAGCCATTGCGAACGCGTTTTTCAAAAAATCGCTGTCCTTTGCAAACTGCATTGACTTTTGCAATGAATCCGCCCCTGTCGTACTATGGCTTTTCATTACATCAAACTCATCATCGTCCAATTTTCCGTTTTTAAGAAGGATACTGTCAGGTATTGCAATTTTTCCCATGTCATGCAGCAAAGAAGATTCCGCTATTCTTTGAATTTCCAATTCAGTCAGTTGATAGCCGCGCCGCGCCAATTCACGCAGCAGGATAGCTACATATTCGCTTACACGTTTAGTGTGTACGCCGGTATAGCCGTCTTTTTTTTCTATTAAATCACTTATCGAATATACAATTGCCTTTTGAAGATTGCGTATGCTTTCAGTCTGCCGGTCAACTTCTGATTGCAGCTCTTTGTTAAAACGCTCAATTTTGGCGTTAGATTCATTAAGCTGGCGTATCAACTCTTCCTTTTCAGTGATGTCGGTTACTATCACGACGGTACATATCATTTCGTCAAATTTATCATAAACATAATTCAGTGAGATTTGGCATTTCTGCCCCTCAACATTGCAAACGGCGTCACAGTTGAAAACAGTCGCGTCTTTTTTATGGCGTTGCAATGATAATGATATGTTCCCAAAATCAAACAAGTCAAGCAATTTCAGCATGGTAAGCTGTTCAATACTTTTTTTAAAAAAACTTTCCGAAGCCGTATTACAGAGCATAATATCGCCCGTGTCATTTAAAATAAGTACAGGCAGTTTTACAGCCGTATAAACATAGGCGGCAAGATTGGTAATATTAAAACTAAAACTGTTATATTGATTAGCGTAATAGTTGCAGATAAAGAGAAGCGCCATCATACCAATATAAGGGATAGGTTCTATCCAATGCGAATCAAGAGTAAATATCAGGCAGACAAGGGAAAGAAGCGATATTAGGGAGGCTATTGATATTGTTTTTGCCTGTAAACGATCGCGTTTTAGGGACGCGGTTTTTATCCATTTATATAATAGAAGAATAAAACAAAAGAAAGAGAAAATAACAATTAAAAGAATAAATATATTAAAAAAAGGGGAAGAAAGAATATTAATCGCGTTAGCAGATACGATTAATATAATAAATATCGCAGTAACAGAAAGTGTATTGGCGGAGAGCAAGACAAACTGTAATATTCTGATTTTTTTGGAATTGATTTTTGAAAGATTAAGAATAAACGCAAAAAGAAACGGAACAGCCATAATTTTTATTGTTGAAAAAATAATATTTGTTGTGCTGTATGTATAGCTTGATTCGCCGAATTCTGTATTATCTAAAAAGGCTTTATAAAACATAAAGCTGTTGTTAAAAGTGGAAATCGCGACTACCGCGCAAATGGCAAAAAAGTACCAGTTTAAAGTGCTGCGCTGGTTTTTCCCCACAATTTGAAATATGCCCAAAAAAAGCACAAGAAAGGAAATAACTATATATATATATGTAAAAATTGACATCTTTTCCTCTTTTGTGGAAATTTTACTTAATTTGTTGTTGTATGTCAAGGCGTTATTTTTATGTTTTTAATTATATATTTTCATAATATTTGGAGTAGTATTTTACATAACGTTCAGGCTGTCGGCGGTTGTTTTGTAGTCAGAATAATCTGAATCGTCGTACCATAGCGTTCAGTTTTCATGGCTGCCGAACTGCGGGTAGAGATAAACAATACAAAGAACAGACTTGTTATGTGCAGGCTTTTTTGCTTTCTGTACTCCACAATATATTTGCAACTATTATTCCAAATAATAACATTGAACTGCTCATTTCAATTAAATGTGCGATTCTAACTTTATCAGGAAATAAAGCGTTGGGGATTATTAGAACAATAGCCGTGCATAAATATATTAAGCATACGCTCATAATAAAAGCAATTTTCTTTTTACTTATTATGTTTTTTATGGGGATAATTGCCGCTCCAAATAATATTCCGCGTAATATTTGAAACGGAATTATTATTGGGTTTGTCCGTACATTATTAACCAATTGTCCCCAAAAACTCAATTTTTCAGATGAACCTGTATAAAATATTCTTAATTCCTCAAATTGCCATGCCACAAAATATCCAAACGTCATATATACGCATAAATAAATTATGCCTATAATACCCAATTTTATTAGAATATCTTTTATATTTATTTTTTCTCTTAAACACGCGGTATTTTTACTTTGGAAAAAATAAACCAATAATGCTGTTACTCCTAATAATGGAAATAAACCGGCAAGCATTAATAAAATAATATCTGGTCCGGAGAGAACGGTAAAAGCATAACCAAAAAATAATGTTTCTATTTGCGTCATAAAATACTGTATAAAGAATAATACAAACAATAAATTTAAAAATAAAATTTTCCCCGAATAGTCTGTATGCTTAATTACAAAAAATATTGTAAAACAAGTCCATGCGCAGCTGATCAAAAGAAATAATAATGCCATTGGGTCTCCAGAAGAACCTAATTCCTTAAATTCTTGTGAAAACGGTAATAAAGCATTTGCCGCCATAAACAGAACCGAAAACAAAACAGTAGCCAAAAGCAGCTTAAAAAATGTTTTTCCCATAATTTTCTCCTGCATAAGTCCGCCGACTGATTTAGTTAAAGATACACAGCTTTACTCAACATGCCAATGAAACTCAAGCGTTGAAAATGGCAACTTAGCCGTAAATTCAGGCAAGTCGGTAAAAATAGCTTGAACAAATGTAATGTGAAACAGATAATATGAGATATGAAAATCACTATCAACACTGATGAACAATATACAGAGACCGAGATTACGGTCAATTGCAACCGTGTAAGTGATGATATTGATAAAATGCTTGCCGCTATACGATTGTTGGACATGAAACTAACAGGACGTAAAGACGGGCGGCAGTATATCCTTGAAGCCGCAGATGTAGTATATATTGACAGTATTGATAAACATACATTTCTTTATACCTCAAACGGTGTATATGAAAGTTCTCTCAAATTATATGAACTGGAAACAAAACTAGCCGACCGTGATTTTATACGGGCAAGTAAAAACAGCCTTTTTAATATAAACCATATACATTCAATTGAGCCTGATTTTGATCGCAGGCTTATCATGACTATGACAGGCGGTATTAAGCTGATAGTGTCGCGTCAATATGCCGCGGCGGTAAAGGAGAAATTGGAGGCTTATTATGATTGAAAAAAAATATAGGGCTGCGCTTTTAATAGAGTTAGCTCAAAGGTTCACAGTTATTTTTTCATTAGCGTTAATTGCTATAACTATTGCGGGAATGTTAATTAGGCTTAATGGGCAGGATATGCGTGATGTGTCAACTTTGTTTGCGTTTAACAGCGGACTACAGTATAGCACTATTCTGCAAACAGCCGGTTTTTCCCTGATAATAGCCTTTTTTTCCGTATTATTGTTTTCTGAGCATATACAAATGAAAATACGGTTTTTATTTCGAGGTTTTTTATTATTGCTTGCGACTCTGGTTACCACTTCCGTTTTTGCAATAATTTTCAATTGGTTTCCGCAGGATAATATTCAGGGGTGGTTTGGTTTTGTATTTTGTACCATTGTTTGCTTTGTTGTCTGCTTCGCGCTGACATTTCTAAAATTAAAGTTAGAAGGCAAAAAATATGCCAAATTATTGACAGACTATAAAGTGCGGCATAATAATTCAGCATGATACGGTAAATCTATAAATAATCGATGAAACGTTTACGAACTTGTTATGCGAAGCCGAACTGTTTCATGTAAATTCTTTATTACAATTCTTACACTTAGTTAATTCCGTTACCCAACCGAAGAATTTATTGCATTTTGGACATCTCCAAATAAAGGAATTTCCGATAAAATAAACTAATAAATTATCTATAAGCACTAGATATAAACTATAATATTGAAATAACATAAATAATAATAATATAAATATCAACAGCATTGTTATGAATGTCGTAATTTTATAAAAAAAATATTTTATTAAAAATATGTAGTTATATATAAAATCACTTTTATCAATATATTCATAATACATAATAATATAATTATTATAATATGCTATTTCTATTTTATACGAAACATAATTATAAATTAAAATATATAGAGAAATTAATACCATGGTAATTTTGCTTATTATTTTTAATGTTTCTTTCAGCCAATTACTATGATAAGTCTGAATTAATACCCACATTTTTATTGAACCTAATATTTGGTAACAATATAAAAATAATAATATGATTATTCCTAAATTGATTATTTTTTTAATATACCTTTGCATTTTCCCTCAAAAATGATTACTATAAATACGCAAAAAAGCAATTTTGGAACAGTAAAGTATAAAATATAATGCTATAATATCGTAAAAAAGACAATAACATGGATCATATTGATATTTTGCAGGAAATGCTGCAGTACATTGACATACACATAAAAGAAGAAATGAATGTTGAAAAACTGGCGGAAAGGGCTGGTTTTTCTCCGTATTATTTCTGCCGTATTTTTCAATACGGTGTTGGTACTTCCATTATGGAATATGTAAGGAACAGGCGGCTCGCTTATGCAGCTTCCGAACTTAACTCAGGACGCAAGATAATCAATATAGCGGTTGATTACGGATTTGAAACGCATTCGGGGTTTTCAAAAGCGTTCCGGCGTTATTTTGGGTGTCCGCCGGAGATATACCGCGCTTATGCAACATTCGATGTTCCAAAGATCCCCGACCTTTCAAAGTCAAATCAATTTATTTCCGAATTTGTTATAGAACCAAAAATAATAGCAAAGAAACCGTCTTTTAAGATAGCGGGTTTTGCTTTTAAAATAAAACTGCCAATAAGTATTTTGTCTCCGGTTCCGCATTATTTAGACCCTCAAAGCCCCGTTACAGATATTGATGACGGAAGAAAACCCCTTAATAAACTTCAAGAACTATGGGAAGAATGCAGGGCTGACGGGAGATTGGAAAAATTACACAAGGAATCATTTCTTAAATTTCATGCGGAATACGGAGCTTGTTTTTTCAAAGATAATGATGAAGATAAATCTGTATATCTTATCGGAGTAGAAGCAAAATCAAGAGTAACTATTCCTTTTGAGTATGATGTTTATACGATACCGGAAGCTTTGTTTGCAGTTTTTTCAACGCCCCCGTCCAATGAGGATAATTTTTCATCAATACTAAAAGATACATGGAAATTTATTTTTTCCGAATGGTTTCCCAATTCAGGTTATGAATTTGACGATAACTCAATCGCTTTTGAACTTTACGATGAACGCAGTATGGGTGATACAGGCAAGGTTTGTAATATATATATCCCAATTATAAACAGACAACTTTAATATCAATTTGTAAAAAGCAATTCAGGAACAATCAACGGCAATTTTAGAACAGCATAGTATCCTCTCAAAGATTATATTTTATTTAGAAACATTTGAGGAGGATTTTATGTATAGTTTAAAATTGAGATGGATAGTTCCTATTATTGCGTTGTTTGTTTTAATTACTGTTATATGGGTTGGTATATATCAGCTTAATTCAGACGGAAACCCATGGTATTTTGGCGGAAGCGATACGAGTTCCGGGTGGGATTTTGTAAGCGAATAATAAGTGTAATTTTAATTGATGCAAATATTTCTATAAACTAATTTGCATATACCACCTAACGTTTTGACTGTAACAGCTTCTGCGCCCGAAGCTGTTACAGTCTCGTTAGGCGCAGTACCTGTTGTCTTTATTATGTGCTTTTATATATTTCCCACATTATAATTGATGCCGCACATGATACATTCAATGAATTTATATTCCCTTCCATTGGTATCCTTATTATTTTATCACAAATTTCCTTTAATCTTATACTCATGCCTGTTGCCTCATTTCCTATTATTACCATTATTGGCTTGTTTATTTTACAGTCTTTTACTGATACGGTTCCATTCGAATCTGTTCCTATTATTTCCATATTGTTCTTTTCTTTTTGAGCCCTTATATAATCTAATAATACTTTCGTCGACTTTATTGTCACAATTTTAACAAAAAATATGCTTCCTAGGCTTGATCTAATAACTTTTGATTCGTATATATCTATTCCATGTCCTATTATGAAAATTCCATCCACGTTAAAAGCATTTGCCGAACGAATAATAGAACCTAAATTTCCATAATCACTCGGTCTGTCAAATACTATAATAAATGGATTTTCATGATTAATATCATTAATTTCATTTTGATTTATCTTTGCGGTTAATAACATTTCTGAAGGATTCATTTTGTCGGCCAATTCATTAAACAATATATTTGACATCTCAATGATTTTTGCATTACTATTGTGTCTTATTACTTCTTTTCCCCATTCAGACAAACTGGTCATATTTTTTATAATTATTCTGGTAATTTCAATATTTGCATTTATTGCCTGTTTAATGCACTCTATACCCTCAATAAATATTTCGTGTGATTTATTCCGCTTTACTCGGTTTAATTTTATGGATTTAATAATTTGATATTCTGCGTTTTCTACGCTAATTAAAAACTTATTCATTGTTTTAAATATATATTATACATCATTTTCTGTCAATATTTTTAAACCAGTCAACGGGTATTGCGCCTAACATTCTATATATGTAGAAAGCTACTGCATCACTTAATATATCTGTAACTGTTTCGCCGCCTTACAGCTATCAACCCGCAGAGTTGGAGAGTTCCGCAAAACCATCTTATACAACCGCATAATTAGGCGAAATGTGACTGATTTATTAATAAAGATTTTATCAAAAAAACATCAACAATGGATAAGGATTATACGATTAATAATAATTGTACTGGTTGTGGAATATGTAAAGAAGTATACCCGGTAAAAATATTGTCATTGTTAACGGTGAGTACCTCTATGTGCATGGTGAGTGCGTGCCTGACCCCGTTATTGAGTTGATTAACTAACTTTTTCTAATTTATCAAACAAGACGTTGACCTCAATCAATTCTCCGTCTTCAACCGATTCAAATAAAACGGTTACGGTATCTCCTTCGATAGAATTTACCGTACCTACGTTATTTGTTTTCATAAATATTCCGCTATGGCCTATTTCAATGTCTTCAAGGATTTTTGCCCTGTCATTAATCTCAAAGGGGTTTGCTTTTGCAGGGACTTCATCTGTAGATTCCGGTTTAATTTCATCAGAAACACAATCATTTGATACGCCGTTATTTTTACCCATAGAATAAACAGTCAGTACAAGTTGTTCCAACTGGTTCATTTTTATAGTTTTTAAGTCATTATTAAAATATTTTCTGATGACATAATTTGCATCCGCCGTATCTTCTATTTTAATATCTTCAATTTTCATAATTGCCCTGCCCTTTTACTAAATTACTATATACAGCATTTTATGTCAAGCGGTAAAGTACCAGCCGCCGCTCCGTGCGCACTGTGAGAGCATATCCCTCATTAATCTCAACATTACTAAATAAATTTTTACTTCCCAATAAGAAAACGACGAACACCCTGTAAGCGAAATATTTTGGGTTGGGTGGGTTACTAGAGTAGAAATTGGATATTAAAAAGTCTTTTACAAAAAGATAACTATCGTGGTATAATAGACAACAGGTTATATGAGTTTACTAAATGAAGGAGAGTAGTAAAAGAGATGAGCGAAAGAATATTTGAAGAAGTCGCTGTAGTTATAAAGCAAAAGTATACAGTGAGATTTTTAGAGTACAAAGAGAGGGGAAGTGAATTCACGGAAATAAGTGTGTATGGTAATGAAGTAACAGGTAAAGATCAAGATTTATCAGACTACTTTGCGTTTGGTTTTACGGTAAAGGGAAGGGGAGAAGAAGAAAAAGAAAAAATTGAAAAGATGAATGAAAAACAGTTTGAAGAATTTATAGAACATATGACAATCTTTATAGAAAGGAAATATAATGTTGTGCATAAAGATGAAACAAAAAAAGATAAAAAACCGGCTGTAAAGAAAATTAATGATGACGTTATAGCGGAATTAAATTGAATCGTGTGGGTACGGTTTAATGTTACACGATTTTTGCCCGCGTTTATTCGTCTCAGTGCGCCGTCCTAGCGCACGGGTTTTATTCCGAAAAGGGTCAAAAAGAATGAAGAAAATATAAATGAAAATAAATAATTATTTAAGTATTATTTAACCCATTTTTCGCCCCATAAATACATTTCCATAATAATTTTTTTTAGATCTTCTCCTTTTTCAGTTAAGGAATATTCAACCGTCGCAGGAACAGTAGCAAAAATTTTTCTGTTAATAAGGGTGTTTTCTTCCAATAGCCTTAAACTAACTGTAAGCGACTTGGCGTTAATGTTGTGGAGAAGCCGCCTTAATTCGCCAAACCTTTTTTTTCCTGAAAAAAGATTTTTGAGAACGAGAAATCCCCATTTACCCCCAATTACATTGAGCGTCTTTTCTACACGACATTCCACAGTTCCGCAAGTTTCCGCAAAAATTTCCTGTTCTTTTGCTTTTGTAACCATTTTAATACCTACTTTCTAAATGAAACTAAAGTTACCATAAGGTAACAATATGAAAAAATTGTAATTACTTGCAATATTAAATTAACAATAGTATATTGTCAACGTGATACATCACGAATGTTCTATGAAAATTTTTACATATTGGAGGTAATAAATCATGAACAAAAGCTTTTTGGATCTCGCTAAAAGTCGGTATTCAGTACGAAAGTACGAGAATAGGGCAGTTGAAGCGGAAAAACTAACCGCTATTTTGGAAGCAGGACGCATAGCACCTACAGCGGCTAATCAACAATCTTGTATATTCCTTGTTCTCAATAACGAGGAAGCAATCGAAAAACTTTATAAGGCTTGTAATCCGCATGGCGCACCGCTTGACATTATAGTTTGTGCTGACAAAAAATCCGTATGGATACGCCCTTTCGATAAAGCAAGTATGGCTGATATTGACAGTTCAATAGCCGCAGATCACATGATGTTGTGTGCCCAAGATTTGGGACTATCTTCCTGTTGGATTACCTATTTTGATCCGGCTATTGTCCGCAAGGAATTTAAAATTCCAGACAATCTTATACCTGTAAATATACTTGCTATTGGTTATGGGGCAGACGAGGCACAGTCTCCTGATCGCTTTTCGCAAACACGGAAACCGCTTGATTCTATAGTCAAGTATTCAACATTTTAGATTTGTTATAGTAAAGGTGTTTAAAATAACGCCTTTACTATTTATAAAGGGAAAATGGGCAAAATGATTGATATAGAACTTGGACCTATACGTCCTCCGTCAGAATCACAAAGTTTATTGATACGAGTAACAAGAGGCTGTCATTGGAATAAGTGTTTTTTTGCGGCTTATACAAAAGCATGAAATACAGCGTCCGACCGACAAATGATATTTTAGACGATATTGAAAAAAGTGCAGAACTTTATAACAGCAATGGAACAACGTTTATTTATTGAAAATCTAAACGGCATTAATGTATTTATATTAATGAACACATTGTAAACCTTTTATTGGAAGTGCGGGGAAAATTACCTTCCGACAAAAATAAAATGCTTGAAATAATTGACAATTATTTAGGAATGTCAGAAGAAAATAAATTAAATTTTGCTATTGGAAGGCGAATAGGGCATTATTATCTTTTATCTGATATGCAAAATAAATCCAAAAATACAGCAGTATCACAATATATAGAAAATTTAAAAACAAAACATTTAGATGTTGATTTTGACAAAGTATGTAATTTTTGCAGGGCTAATATGATATAAAAAATAATTTCATGTCGTTGTACGTCCATGTACAACGGCGGTCATAAGTGGGCGCAAAAAACGTCATATACCGCCTGAACGTTATGTGCAATACGCTATAACTTGGTCGGAAAATATTTGTGAATAATATATATTGACAAATTAATGGATAATATATATCTTAAAAACAATCAGAAATAATGGAGAAAATTATGTATTTTAAGAAACTTATTGGTAAAAAATGCTATTTGTCGCCTATAGATGTAAACGACGCTGAAATATTTACTGAATGGCTTAATGATATGGAGATATTAACTAATCTTCAATTATATAGCGGCATAGTTAGTTTGGAAAATGAGAAAACCTTTTTAAATAATTTATCCAAAGACCATAATTATTCAATAATAGACTTGGAAACAGAAAAATTAATTGGGAATTGCGGGTTTTTGGATATAGATTATGTAAATCAAACAGCAGAAGCTGGAATATTTATAGGTAATAAGAATTATTGGAATAGAGGATATGGAACAGAAGCATTATCCTTATTGGTTGATTATGGATTTAAGGCATTAAATTTTCATAACATAATGTTAAAGGTTTATGAATTCAATAAAGGCGGAATAAAATGTTATGAAAAAACAGGTTTTAAGCAAATTGGGAAAAGACGTGAAGCATTACATAGGAATTTAGATAGACACGATATAATATATATGGATATATTGTCAAATGAATTTTATGAAAAATGGAATAAAAAATAAATATTTTGAAAATGATTAAAAATGTTAACTTTTTGTTTTAGATTTATGGTATAAAATATGCCTGTATGGGCATATAGAATTGGATAATATATAAATGGATTATAAAAACGGAAAATGGGCTAAAAAAATACTTGAATTACAGCAAGAAGACGGTTCATGGAAAATGAAGGAAAATAAAATAAATGATTGTACCTATAGGATTAGTAAATTATTGGAAGAAATGTAAAGCAAATTGCAACTTTGCATAAGTGAGGTTTAATTATATGAAAGAAGTTGAAGCAAATAAGGCGGCTTGGGGATTATTATCCAAAGACCATTATGAATATTTCAAAAAATCATTACAGGAGGGAAATCCTCAGCTAAGCAGCATTATTGAAGAAGAAATAGGTGATATTTTAGGCAAATCATTAATTCATCTTCAATGCAATACAGGAGCGGACTCTATTGCATTGGCTCAAAAAGGGGCTATTGTTACCGGAGTGGATTTAGTACCCGATAATATTTTTTATGCAAAAAAAATGGCGCAAGAATTAGGTATCAAAAACATTGATTTTATTGAATCTGATATTATGGAATTTAAGGAAAAACATAATAAAAAATATGATATGGTCTTTACTACAGAAGGCGCATTATGCTGGCTTCCCGACTTAAATAAATGGGCTGAAACTATAAAACATTTACTTAAGAAAAATGGTGTTTTATATTTACTGGATTCACACCCATTTTATATGGTTTTCGATGAAGAAAAATTAAGTCAAAATGAACTGAAAATAAAATATCCGTATTTTGTCAGAGAACCTGAACATGAAACTACAATCGGAGGATATGCTTCCGAAGTTAAGGAAGGAGAGTGTTATGGCTGGACGTATAAAGTCAGTGATATAATAAATTCATTGGCAAAAGCGGGATTAACAATAGAATGTTTTAATGAATATGACACTTTATATTTTAATTTAGGCGGAATGGAAAACAGCAGTAATGGTCAATATTATTTTCCGTTTTTTGATAAAAAAATTCCATTTACATTCAGCCTTAGAGCAAGGTTAATTACAAGATAAAATAAATTAATTTTAGGTATTAAAATGGAAATTATTGATATATTTGTAATTATAAGTTTAGCAATATTCTATATATTGTTTCTTGGCAGAACCATATTGTTATATAAAAAAGGTATCAAAGTATGGGTTATTGGCACAAGTACAAAGAAAATTTCTGAAATAATATTGGAAAAAATATTATTGCCTTCGGTATTATTAATAAGTTTTATATTTACAATCATTACAGCATTACATATAAAATTACCTGCTATAATTACAAATTATTTAATAAATATAATCTGGATAAAATATATTGGTATAATGTTTTGTTACATTGGTTTAATAATATTTCTGTCAGCGTTAATTTCATTTGGGAAATCATGGAGGATAGGCATAGATGAAAATAATTCAAATGAATTAATAACAAATGGAATGTTCAAATATTCACGGAATCCGATATTTTTGTTTATGGATTTATATTTTACGGGAATAATGTTAATATATCCAAATATAGTTTTTACATTATTGGCAATAGGAACAATTATAGGGATACATTCGCAGATATTAAGGGAAGAGAATTTTTTGTTAAATAAATTTGGAGAAAGATATATTAAATATAAAAATGCAACAAGAAGATATATATAAAAAATTAGGATGGAATATGGAAGCGAATATATTCTGGGAAATAATTGGAAAATATAATAACAAGACAATAATTATTCAAATAATATTATTTGTTTTGGGTATTTTTGCATTTATTTTATCGTATACTGGTAGAATAAAATGGATTATAAAATTTACTTTAGGAATAATTATTTTATTTATTGGAATAGTCCATTTTGGGTATTATGGGACAGAAATGATTCAAAAATATTTTGCATTTCCCTTATTTATTTTTTCTGGGGTATTATTCATTTTTGAATCAATTAAAAACAAACAAGATATATTAGAAAAATTTAATACAATACAATTTATTCTGTTATTTTTATATTTATTGTATCCATTGATTTCATTCATTTTAGGAAATAGATTCCCAAAAATGGTAACACTTATAATGCCTTGTCCAATAATAAGTGTGTCTATTGTAATTTATTCAGCATATAAGACTAAAAATAAATTATTACTTGTATGTATGGCATTATGGGGATTAACAGGTATAAAAGCATTTGTAGCTAATGCATATGAGGATATAATATTATTAATCTGTGGTATTTATTGTATATATGTATTAATAAACCAAATTAGAGTAAAAACATTAATGTAAAATGGTTAGTATTTCGCATGAAAGTAGTTATGCGAAATACCACCCTAAATTGGTTGGAAAATATTTACAATAAATAAACCATTTACATTAAAGGTATCATCTTATAAACTATAAGTTATTGGAGTATGGCTGTTTTATGGCTACCGAAAAATATGTTAAGTTTATCCCATACCTAACCAAACGGGAACTGGAAGTTATCGAAACGGTGCTGGCAGGGGCAATGAGATATAAATCCATTGCCTCATCGTTGAATATCTCGGTCAATACCGTAAAAACTCATCTTAGGAAAATTTATCTGACTGTTGAAGTCAATAATATTGAAGCTCTTGCGACTCTTTTTCATGGATATTCCCAGAATAAAGCGGAGATCACCCCCAAATCACCCTTGAAAATAGCAAAATCACCCCAAATGGGCGATAGGAAACAGCATTATTTTGCCGTTATATTTTATAACATCATGCATTCAGGAGGCAAAAAAATGCAAAATTTAAAGGCTTTAAGGATACGAACAAAGTTTGCTATCCCCTTGGTTTTAGTTATCGCTCTGGTTATAGGCTTTGCGGCAGGTAAACTTGTTTCAGAAAATCGGCAAACCGGTCAGGAAATCGGCATGAAGGCCGAAACAGTACCGGAAGGCATACTTGTAAACTTCAAAGAAGCTTTGGCTAGGGGATATGCGTATAATGCAAATGGGGAATTGATCGGTTATGATGAAAACGATTACGATTCTAACGGAAATCTGACAAAAATAAGTATCTATGATGCACATGGGAAATTGTCCGGTTATAATAAATACGATTACGATTCCAACGGAAACAGGACAAAACAAAGCATCTATGATCTAAATGAAGATTTGTCCGGTTATGAATTGTCCTGTTATAATGAATATGAGTACGATTCCAAAGGAAACCCGACAATAATGAGCCGATATAATGCAAATGGGGAATTGTCCTCTTATTTTGAAATCGGGTACGACTCCAACGGATACCGGACAAAATATAGCAGCTATAATGCGAATGGGGGGGTGTCCTCTTATTCTATATATGAGAACGATTCCAACGGAAACTGGACAAAACAAAGCAGCTATAATGCAAATGGGGAATTGTCCGATTATGTGGTATACGAGTACGATTCCAACGGAAACCAGACAAAACAATGGAGCTATAATGCAAATGGGAAAGTGTCCTCTTGTTTTGAAATCGAGTACGATTCCAACAGAAACGAGACAAGATATAATAACTATAATGCAGATGGGGAATTGATCGATTATTTGGTATTTGAGTACGATTCCAACGGAAACCGGATAAAATCGAGTAGGTATAATGCAAATGGGGAATTATCCTACTACGAGATTCTTATTTATAAAAGTTGATTATGATGTAAAATATTTATTATAAATATAATGTACGGGTGGTACTTCGCATAACAGGTCGGTAAGTGTACGCCGCCTGTCGGCGGCTAGGCTACGCGAAACACCAGTCAGGGCTTCGCCCTTTTGTGGTATTTTGCTCCGCCACATTTTTTTGCGCCCGTAAAAACGTCGCGCGTTTTTCCTTGTCTGGCGCAAAAAAACGTCATATAGAGCCGGAACGTTATGCAAAACCCATGCTATTTCATAATATTATCAAAATATTTTATTCAAAACATTCTCCTAAATCTATAAAGTATTGGGGTTTCAAGAGTTTTATAAGTATATGGTTCAATATCAGTCCATAATAGAATTTCATCTTTTGTAATATTAACATTATTAAATAAATTTTCACTTCCCAAAGAAATACCGTTTATACCTTCTAATTCGATAATTTGCAATATCTTATTTGAAACCAATGAACGAATATTAATATGTACCCAGTCGTCACAATTAAATATAATTTCCATATCAGGTATTACAAATATAACTTGATTAATTGAAGGCGTTAATTTGTCATATTCATATAAATAAAAATACGATTGGTGAAAACCGGTTCCTAAATAAATATATATTTCCGCAATATAATCCCCATACCAATTAATTTGCGGGCCTATTGCACCCAATTCAACTGTAAGTATTTTATTATCATTATGTTTATAGTTTTTATAAAAACTCCCAAATCCAAACCTGTCCATCCCTTCATATTCAATTTTATTAATATTATTTGGTGAATGGAATATTTTATTTATATTTTCGCAAAATACCTTGTTACTGAAAAAAAATATACTTAAAACCAAAACAAATTTTTTAAGAAAATCCATAAAAGGTCACTATAATATTATTGTATTTTCTTTAATGGCTTTATTGTCTTTAATCCCCAATCATAATGACTTGATGTCGCCGAAATAAAATACGACCCCAATGATGTTGTTCCGGTCCATTCATATTTTTTCTTTGTGAATAATTCATCATCGTTATGTTTTTCAATTAAAGCCATTACGTCCTTATGACTTTTTTTGAACATTGTTATTGATTTTTTTAATTCAGTCCCTTTATATTTTTCCCATATTTTATGGTTCAATTTAGGTAGTGTTTGAAATGTATAGCCTTCCGCAGGGATTGACGGTTTCTTGCCGGACATTCCAACTTTATACCAATTTTCCATCATCAAATGCCATTCGTGCAAATGGCATATTACATCGGCGATTGTTTTATCCCGATCATTCAATTCATCGTTTTTGTATGTCCTTGTTTTTATTTCTTCGGGAAGACCGTCAATAAACTCCAATAATTTATTGAAATTGAGTTCCGATTGTTCAAGAAGTTCCTTTTTATTCGTCGGTCTAGGCATTTTATTCCTCCAATATTATTCCCATAAAATTATGTAATATTTCTATATTAGAGTTTACCATATTTGACTTATCTATACAATCCTTTTATATTATTTCATAAATATTTTCCAGCAATTTAAGGCACATTACATATACCGTCCTTTTAGGCGTTGGTTTTCGCACACCGATTATTTTAACCTATCCTATTTGTTATTCCAAGAAATAAACCAAAACCATAAATAATAATAAATATTGATAAAATATCAAATAATAATAAAAAAATTAATATAACATTATATTTTAATTTTGTATAAAATATATTTGATATTTTTAAAACTAGTCCTGTATTTATTATATTTACTGGAATTAAAAGTGTTAAATTATAAACTAAATATATGTTCAACATTGTCATTATAATTCCAGGTCTTTTTCCCTCTATAATATCAAAATATATAAATAAAAATATTGTAAACAATATTAATATTATATTTATTGCAATATCAAAAACAGGTAAATAGATTAATATTTTATTAGGTTTCGTCCTCTTTATAATATTATTTTCTATTATATTTCGTAATAACATTGTGATAAATATCGTCAAAAATAATATTATAATTATAATAATCATGATCATGACCGCATATAATACAATTATATTAAAATTTATTCAATACCTTCAAACTATTTCATAATCATACCCAGCCAACCTTGCGAGATTTTCACCGCTGACACGATATACTGTCCATTCGTCCATTGTTTGCGCTCCCAGCTTTTTATAAAATTTTATAGAAGGTTCGTTCCAATTTAAACAAGCCCATTCCAAGCGTCCATAATTTCGTTCCCGTACAAGTTTTGCAAGATAAGAAAGTAAATGTTTCCCCAATCCCTTCCCCCTAAATTCACGTTTGACAAAAAGGTCTTCAATGTAAATGCCTGGTTTTCCAAGAAAGGTAGAGAAATTATTAAAAAACAGGGTAAAACCTGCGGGTTTATTATCATACTCGGCTATTATAACCTCAGCCATTTTTTCCTTAAAAATGTACTTTTGTAAATTAATTTTATCAACTTCTAACATACTTGACAAATGTTCATATTCAGCCAATTCACGAATGAAATTTATAATGAGTGCGGTATCCTTTTTTTGAGCAGAACGTAATATAATATGATCATCAATTTTTATTTTTTTCATATTTACTCCAAAGTATTGCGTATCCATAATTTAACTCCTATATTTTCAGATAATTGAAAGGGCAATTATCGCATAACGTTCTGACGGCGAACAACGTTTTTTCGCCAGATGAAAAAATGCGAAGCATTTTTACGGGTGCAAAAAATGTAGCAGAGCAAACCAGCACAAGGGGCGTTCTAGCGCACGCTCGACTGTGGTTTTTCACAATCCTCCAACCGTGCTGGTTGATGGCCGTCAGGCGGCGAAGCGCCAACTTGTTATATATTCCTTTTAGGTCTTAAATTTAAAATAAATAAAGGCAGCTTATTTATAATATTCTCCTCTATTTTCTTCCTGTTTTTCTGAAAATATATTCCCAATAAAATCAATAATATTCCTATTATTGTTAAGGCAAACGGAAAAAATACAGAACCATCAAAAAATTCCCATGATAATCTGCTCAGAAATTCTGTTAATCCAATCGTTCCAAAAACCAGAAACACATTCCTGTTAATAAACAAAGAAAACAAAATCAAAAGTATATTTGCAATTCCAAGTAAAACAAATTTAAATATATTATCATTATAAAATACTGATAAACCTGATGAAAGCGTTATCAAGCCGAAAAGATACATCCAAAAGGAATAGTCTTTTTTAAACTTTATATCCGCAAAATAACCGACCCCTATCATGAATAAGCCAAATATATTGGAAATGACTGCCCGTTCGGTCCATGTTATCTTTGTTTTTTCATATATTATTGGTACAATGTCCATTGAAAAAAACCATAATGATCCGGCTATTAAAAAAACATGGAATGGGAATTTAGTCTTAAAAAGAATAGGTAATGCTACCAAAATAGTACTGATTTCAAGTATTATCCATTTTCCCTTTATCCATACATAATAATCATCATAAGACCATTCTTTCGGCCAAAAATCAAAAACACGCAATAGCGAAAAAACCAGAAGGGGTGTTATGGTTATAGCGACAGAAAATAGTAACCCGCCTGCAATCTCTAAATTTTTTCTGAAAAATACTAAATAGCCGGCGGCCAGAAATCCTACAAAATACAACCCCGATACCGCAGCCATACCAATTCGACCAAAACTATCCCAGCTTGTTTTCATTAACCATGTCATTGCTGAAATGATTAATAATCCGCCTCCGTAATAAAGCACCTTTTGGAATTTTGTGGTTTGGTTATTATTGCTGTTTTGAACAAAATCCTTAAATTTATTAACCTGTTCATCTGAAAAAATAGCATTTTTTACCGCTTCATTTAATTGATCTTCTGTATATTTCATATTATCCTCTTTAAATACTATTTTATCATAATAATAAAATGATTTCAAGCTGGCATACAGCTTTGTTAGGCAAAGTAATTTTTGCTTATCTTTAATATTAAGTTAATATACATTTTATATTAACCCAAAATGTTTTTCTATTATTTTTCTGCATAAGGCCGGCTGGTAATCAATAGAGGCTCTTTCATAATATGTTTTCCTCATATTATCGGTACTATAATGATGCATTCCGTATTTCTCATTCAAGTATTTTCCGAAGTTGATTTACCGGAATATGAACGCCTATTATAAAAAATACATTATTTACAGAGATAAAATGACAGAATTTATTGCGCACACCATTTTTCTTAAATCGTTGAAATCTGAGGAAAACATTTTAAAATGTATTCTGCCGCCGCAGGATATTTTTGTTTTTTCGTCATATTTATATGATTTTGTGTGTATACAGCCGCTATCCCCGCTGCAACTTACACATTCTTTCATACGGGAAAATATTTCATTAGAAAATTCTAATGATGTTTCAGCGAGTTTATTTAATGTTTCAATTGTGTAGTCAGCTTTTTTTATACCGCCGTATTTTTCCTGTTCGCGTTTGGTATTATAATCCAGCCATCCTATATCATGAGATAAAAGAAAATCAGTTATAAATATTTTATATGAGATACCCAAAGGTGATACGTATGTTATTCTGCTGTTAGGATACCCGCCTTCTGTCTTACGTTTGAATTTCAGGCTTTTTTTCATGTCATTAAGCAGATATTCATCAGTACGCAAGATTTCCTTTTGTAAATCAGGAGTCAGTCCATGTATACATTCTTCAACAGTGGATTTTTCCGATATGGTTAAACAAGCCTGCGGCGTTTTTATCGTAATATTCTCTGTAGGAGCAATAGGCTCTTCATTCTCGTATTCAATTATATTAATTGATTTTAATGTCAACTGAGTGCGTTTATCACAGGCAATCCCAAATTCAAATCCATCTTTCCATTCCTCCGCCAAACTGTTAGTTTTTAATGCTTTGATATAAGGATCCTTTTTTGAAAGACAACGGAGTTCATTGTTTACAATTATCCACATAGCCTTACAGCCATAGGTAACTGATATATCAACATATTCATTAATAGGAATAAAATTATTAAACTCGTGAGTATTTGGTTTATAATCATTACCTAAAATATCAGTTACGCTGCGATTATCCATACCCTTGTTAAAGCTTATATGCCCCTTCCCAATTATCAAATAAAGAGACGGTGAATCAATTTTTATTGTTATGTCAATACGGAATGGGAGTTTGAATTTACCGGGAATACAGGCAAAAGACTTGATAGGAGCATCCTGATAGACATATTCTGTATTAATTGCCGTGACGGCAGTCATACAAAATTCGCCGCTGCTTGTATCAATTGCTGCTTTACCTTTTGGTAAAATTGATTCAAGTGGTATGTGATGTGTAGTCATAATTAAAAACCTCCATACAAAGCATTTATCTGATAAATTAAATTATCTTTTATATTTCATAACTAAGTTACAAATATTAGCACATGCCCTATAGTTCCATCTTCATATATTATTTCCAGATCATTTGCTATTAATTCATATTTTCCATTTGTGTATTCACTTATCGTTTTTGTCCAGAATATTTTAGAAATTTCATTTTTTGGATGATATTTTAATTGCCATTTTCCTTTGAATTTATTGAATACATAATTTACAACATATTTACCTATTCCCCGCCGTCTGTATTTATACATTATGAAAAACTCTGATAATGTATAATTTGTTTCGATTTTTACCTCAGGATAATCATTTATCATAATAAATCCGGCTAATTTATTATTTATCTTAATAAAAAACGGAAATCTATTATTTTCAGTCCAATAGTTATCAAAATAGTCATAACCATAAAGTCCAAAATTATTAGTATCAAGATCGTCATATTGAGAAAATTCGTAACGATATTTTTCCATTAAATTTCTTAATATTTCTTTTTCTTCTTTTTTTACAGGTTCTATTATAATATCCATACATTTCTCCTAAAGTATTATACTATGTTTTATAACATAAATAACCATGAATTGTGTGTATTGTTGTAAATATAACTGATAGTATTAAATAAACAGAAAAATGATAGGGGATATTTATAAATAATCTATTGCCTACCAACCCTATACCTATTAACCATATAATTGACGTCCAATATGGAGATAATATAAAAATTATATTTCTGCCGAATAATGTATTAACAGCATATATTTCAATGAAATATGATGTGAAATAAATTATAATGCCGATAACGTATATTATTAAGCCTATCTTTTCCATTTTATTTTGAATATTCATAACCATTATCATTGAAAAAGCTATTACTATAATTCTTGTTATAGTTTCCATTATAATTATCGGATGAGAAATATTTTTCAAATAATGCGGAGGAAGTTTTTTAAAAAATAAAATATTAAATAATAAAATTGGGATAAAAAACAAAAAACAATTATTTATATATTTTATAATTATGTTTAAAAAGTTCATAATTGTATACCTAATTTAATGATGGATTCTTTTCCATTTTGTTTTCTAACCGCCACCAATGTGTTCCTTCTTCCTTGTACTTTTTAAATCCGCATCTCTCCAATACTTTATATGAGGCTATATTTTCTACTTCCGTTTCGGCTATTATTGCTTCAATTTTTTCATCCATAAAAGCCATTTTACAGAATGCTCTGACGGCTTCAGTCATATAACCATTATGTTCAAATTGTTTTTCCAATCCATAGCCTATTTCAGCTTCTTTCTTTTCATTTGGAATATTTTTATAATCTATTGATCCTACTACTCTGTTATCCTCTTTCCTTATGATAAACCAAAAGCTATGATAAACATAATTTTCAGGATCATTTTCTATAATTTTAATTTGATTATTTATTATATTTAAAAAAAATCCGTCTATTGGTTCTTTATTGCATTTGCAATTTAATTCAACTTCAAGAGCCGAAATATTATTAACCCATAATTTTAATTGCGATAAAGTTAATAATTTTAAAAATAGTCTTTCTGTTTCTAATTCCATATTACTAGCTCTAAATTAATATATCATACAATATTTACTTTGTCAATTACAGACCTGTTAGGCGATGGGCAGGCGTACACTGTTATTATCTATATTATATTTTTTTAGAAATAGTTTATCCAATCTAAAACGATTATAGCGTTGTATAAATGAAAATATCATATTAGAAATCCCAATAAATGTTGCTATTAAAACAAATATAAAGAAATAATATTTTGGATTATTTGTTAATAATGCAAAAAACACTGACAAATATCCTAATGGGATTATTATGTAATGTACTATTTCAGCTTGACAAGTAACATTAATAAATAATTCAAGATATTCTTTCGAAATTTTTTCAGATAAATTCCGCTTATTAAAGCCTTTATTATATTGAGGCAATTTGTCTTTCCATTTCGGCAAATATATTTTTTTATAAAACCTTATCTCTTTTTCAGAAACAACAAAAAATTTCTTTTTATTATTAAATGCACGCAATCTGATATTTTCGGGTATTCTCATAAATAAAAACGCAACTACAAAATGTAAAAAAACCCAAAAGAATGTATTTATTATAAAAATCTTAGTTATATTATTCATAAGCATTATTTTATTAACATTTTTTCTCCTTGTTTATGTATTATAACTATTAATATTCATTTTATCTATATAGTAATTACCAAAATGTATAAATTTAGTGCTAAGATACATATTTTGTTAATTTATGGTAAATTTTAATGTCTATTTTTCCTACCAGTAGGCCTGCCTGTCGCATAACGTTCTGGCGGTATATGACGTTTTTTTGCGCCCGATAAGGAAAAATGCGTAGCATTTTTACGGGCGCAAAAAAATGTGGCGGAGCAAAACCGCATAAAGGGCGTTCTAGCGCCCTAGCGCACGCCCGACTGCTGTTTTGCGTAGCCCTCCAATCCTTCGGATTGATTAGCCGAAGGCGGCGAAGCATATACCGACCTGTTAGGCGAAGTAAAAAATCACATTTTACTATATCTTTAATTTTCAATAATACTCATATCATATAATTCATGTGGCGCAATATCTTGCCCATGTTCCCATTCAATACCTTTTCCTCCAGAAATTAAATGAACTGTTTTAAAATAATTATCATTATATAATTCTTCATACCATTTACCAAAAATATATGGTAAAACATTAAATATTTTTATTTCACCAGTTTCATATTTTAATTTTACTTTAAAGTTATCAAGTGCTTTTACGTCTAATATTTTAGGACACAACATAATAATAAACTCCTTTTATTTTAGTGGATCAATTTTAAAATATTCTTCACCATTTGAAAGTAATTTCCAATTCGCTTCTAAATCATCATGGTGTATTTCCAGCCATGCTTCAACTAATTTTACTTTTGATTTTGGAATAGAACCTTCAAGAATTTCACCATCTAATGCAATTACAACTTCATCTTCTGCATATTCTACATGAATATGTGGCTTATGATGTCTTTCCGAAATTTCTTTATGCATACGAATAACAATACCATAAAATAATGACAAAATAGGCATATTAATCTCCTATATATACTTTATACCAATAACAATACATGATCAATAGGTAAATTTCATGATTTTTATTAGAATTTGCCTATTTTTTAATAATATTTGATAAAATTTTGATTTTTTATTTCGCATAACGCCTTATAGATGAAACTATAACTAATTACTAGCAATAAAAAAAACATACCCCGCTGAACTTATAGTTTTAGTGCGAGGCTGTTGATTCAATCGCGGCCTTGAGAAGTCCTGTAAAAAGAGGATGAGGCTTGTTAGGGCGACTTTTGAATTCAGGATGAAACTGAACGCCGACAAAGAAACGGTTAGACGGTATTTCAACCGCTTCAACAAGCCTGCCATCGGGAGAAGTTCCGCAGATTACGAGTCCGTTACCCGTCAATTTTTCGCGGTAATCGTTGTTGAATTCAAAGCGGTGGCGGTGACGTTCGCTGATTTCGTCAGCATTGTACAATTTGCGTAAAAGCGAACCTTGCGCAGTTTTACACGGATACGCGCCAAGACGCATAGTGCCGCCGCTGCCCACCTTGCCCGCCTGATCCGGCATGATGTCGATTACGCGATAGGGCGAAGTTTCGTCAAACTCGCTTGAATTGGCGCGCTCCAGCCCGCAGTTACGTGCAAATTCTATCACGGCAATCTGCATTCCAAGACAGATACCAAGATACGGGATATTATTTTCCCTTGCGTACCGGCAGGCGGCTATCTTTCCCTCGATTCCCCTGTCGCCGAAACCGCCGGGAATAATTATGCCTTCAGTGTGTTTTAACTCTTCCGCTGCGTTTTCGTTTGTTATGTCTTCGCTGTCTATCCACATAATGTTGACGCTTGACGCTGTTTCAAATCCGGCGTGATTGAGACTTTCTATAATGGAAAGGTACGCATCATGCAGTTTGATGTACTTGCCGACAATGGCTATATTTACGCTCCTTTTTTTCGCAATAATTTTTTGCGTCATGTTCCGCCACTCGTCAAGATCAGCTTCGGGAGCGTTTATTCCCAGCTCGCGGCAGGCGACAATATCAAGTCCGTTTTGGTGGAGCATAAGAGGCGCCTCATACAAAGAGGAAAGGGTCATGTTTTCTATGACGCAATCGGGCTTTACATTGCAGAAAAGGGCGATTTTATCCTTAATGCCGACGCTTAAAGGTTCATCCGCGCGCGCGATAATGATATTAGGTGAAATACCCATGGCGCGGAGCTCCTTTACGGAGTGCTGTGTCGGCTTGGATTTATGTTCGCCGGAACATTTTAGATAGGGGACAAGCGTTACGTGAATAAAAAGGCAGTTTGGTCCGCCTTTTTCAAGCGAAATCTGCCGGATGGCTTCCAGAAACGGCTGGCTTTCAATGTCGCCCGTCGTACCGCCGATCTCGGTAATCAGTACGTCTGCGCCGCTGTTTTCGGCTCCCGCATATATAAAATTTTTTATCATCTCCGTAACATGAGGAATAACCTGAACTGTCCCGCCTAGATAGCCGCCCGCCCTTTCGCGTTCAAGTACGTTCCAGTAAACCTTGCCGGAGGTCAAATTGCTTAACTTTGTAAGGTTCTCATCAATAAAACGCTCGTAATGGCCAAGATCAAGGTCAGTCTCCGCGCCGTCGTCTGTAACGAATACTTCGCCGTGCTGGAAAGGACTCATAGTCCCTGGATCAATGTTCATATACGGATCAAGTTTTTGCGCCGCTACTTTTAACCCGCGTTGTTTAAGCAGACGCCCCAAAGATGCGGCTGTGATTCCCTTGCCAAGGCCGGAAACAACCCCGCCTGTTACAAATACATATTTTGTCATAGCACTCCCGCTCATTTTCTGCCTCTTGAATGATACTCGTTTATGTCTGTTCTTTTCGGTATATATTGATTATTGCAAAATTCAAAGAAAATGTTTAGATATTTGACAGTATTTTTTAACCTTTTCCGAACGAATTGTCTATTACACATTGTGGACAAACGCTATTTCGTGAAAACAAAAGACACCAAATCAAACAGGCGGCGTCCCTTAAACATCTCTATAAAATCACCTGTGAAGCAGGCTTCGACAATAAAAAACACCGCATGGACGCCTGTAACGTTTTTTACCGATGCGTTGTAAACTCCGTCGTCCATACCAATTTCGCAATTTCCTATTTCTGCGCCTTTTTCAGGATCGTCAATAAAAATGCGGATTTTGGATTTACACCCCGCCCCTTTAACATTGACGGAAAATTCCATGCTAAGGCTGGAAAAATCTTCGCCAAAATCAAAGTACCTGTAGCCGATGACACAGCCGTTTGTGATATTGGTTACTACCCGCGTAAATACATTTAGTTCGGTAATTAAACAGCCGTTCTTAAGGACGCACGCCGTATCTGCGGGCGTTATCTGATACGGAGAAAGGGATTTCTCAAAACCGAGTGATGTCATCTCTACCTGCGGGATACTGCCGTCAGATAGAATTTCAATGCGTTCAACGCAGCCGCGCCGGGACATAATCGTACCGTTGGTCATACGATGATAAAAAATATACCACTGTCCGTTGATCCTGCATATAGAACCGTGATTATTTCCGCCCGGATAGTCGATTCCGTTGTCTACAATCACGCCCCTGTATTCAAACGGACCGGTCGGCGAACTGCTTGTGGCGTAAACAAGCCTGCTGGCCGTTTTGGGTGAATATATCAGGTAATAGGTATTGCCTACTTTTCGCGGAGAACACGCCTCAAAAAAACGGTGAGGGTCTTCAACGGGAATAATGTCGTCCTTATAACTTCCGTCTAAAATTTCGTACATATTTTGCGGATTGATCTCTGCCATGAACGAACGTAAATATCCGCAGTAGATGTATACTCTTCCGTCATCGTCAACAAGTACGCCCGGATCAATAAACATGCCGTTTCCGCAAAAATCATCATTTTTACCGGCAGGTATATTGTATTTATATGTTGAAAGCAGCTTAAACGGTCCCTCAGGACGTTCGCTTACCGCGACACATCCTTTTGCGCCGACTATGTAGGCATACAGATAATATTTACCGTCTTTTTCGATCACATCAGGAGCGAAAAGAGCGTTATCAGTCCAATTTGTATCGGCGCTATGATCGCGATCCGTCCTTGTATGAAAAGTATCTCCGTGACAGACCCACTGATTTAAATTATCAACGGAAGCAGACCACACCTTTAATTTATAATCGCAGAATTTATCCGAACAGGCAGTGTCATGCGAACCATAAACGTAGACGCGGTTCCCAAATACTCTTGGCTCGCCGTCAGGGATGTATTCCCAGTTCGGCAGATAAGGATTAGGCATAATTATTTGCTCCCGATTATAAGTCATGGTATACTATTTATCAATAAATAGTAACCGGCGATTACGGAGTTTATTATGGATAAAACAAAAGCGGCATATTTTGAAGGCACAGTATCAATTATTGTTAATACAGTGCTGTTTGTCCTGAAAATGTGGGCGAGTATGGTAACAGGCTCAATCGCCCTTGCCGCGGACGCGTGGCATACGCTTTCCGATTCAATAAGCTCGATAATCGTTATTATTGCCGCCAAATTGGCAGGGAAAAAAGCCGACAAGGAACATCCTTTCGGGCACGGACGCTGGGAACAAATTGCTTCTCTTTTTATCGCGGTAATTCTTGCAACTATCGCATTTGGTTTTATGGAAAGCTCCGTAAGGCATTTTATAAACAAAGAAAAAGTTGAGTATGGATTAATTGCGATAATTATAACGATTGTGTCAATTGTGTTAAAGGAATTGCTTGCGCAATACGCGTTTTATATCGGGCGGAAAACAGATAATTCCAATATAAAAGCGGACGGCTGGCATCACAGATCGGACGCTCTTTCTTCTATAGTAGTATTGGCAGGTATTCTGTTTGCAAAACAGTTCTGGTGGATTGACAGCGTGTTGGGCGTAATAATTGCCTTTATGCTGTTTTACGCCGTTTTTGAAATATTAAAGGAAGACATAACCAAGATTTTGGGTGAAGAGCCGGGCACTGAATTAATCGGCAAAATCACAAATGAAATAAAGGAAATTTACAACGACGATTTAAATATTCATCATGTTCATTTGCACAATTATACTACCCACAAGGAATTAACATTTCATATCAGGCTGAAAGGTAATTTGACAATCGGAGAGGCGCATAACGTTACAGTAAAAATAGAAGATAAAATTGAAGAAAAATACGGATTGATAGCGACAATTCATGTTGAGCCGCTGGAAGCAATGCCTTTAAGCGGGTGAACCTTCAACTCTAATAAATTGTAGTTCCGGTGAATTCTTCGCCCGAAAGTATTTTTTTTAAGTTTTCAAGATTTTTTCCCGAAGCGCAAATTACCTTAAGGCCGATTTTTTCCGCATGGCGGCTCGCAACGGGATCAAAGGGGACATTTTTTCCCGGGACCCATTCATCGCCCATCATTGAACGGAAATCCGCCCATGAAATTTTGTCTATCGGACGGGCATTGCTGTCTATTTTAGGATCCGCTGTGTAAACTTTTTCAATGTTGGAAAGGTTGATAACAGTGTCGGCGCGGAATCTTTCCGCCAGCAATACCGCATCGTAATCTGTTGAAAAGCCAGGCTTCCACCCTGCGGCGACAAGTATGCGGTCTGTCAGAGGAGCAACTTCTGCAGGGTTTGTTACGACTTCCTGAGCGCACCATTCGCCCATTACCGCTTTTATAAGCTGCGCGTTTAAGCGTGTAGCCATGATTCCAATCCAATCGGCTTCTTCGTCCTTTACTTTGGCGTTAATTTCACGGCAGGCATTTTGCCAATGCCGCGCGGGACCTCCGCCTCCGACAACAAAGATAAATCTCCTGCCGGAATCTGTTTCTATGAATGATTTGATAAGGTTTACGAATTTTTTCAGGAAATCTACATCAACACCGTCAGGGGCGACAATTGAACCGCCTAATGAAATTACCGTTACCATAAAAACCTCAATAAAATATGAACTTGAAATTAAGTTTGAGAACAATTCTATTGTACATAAATTCCTGAAATTGTAACATCTCCCCAAAGACTTGTGTACGAATCAAGGCCGCCGGACGCTTCTTCCCATAAATTTTGAAGCGAATATGATTGAGTATGGGACACAGACCTCCCCCTGCTTTCCATTTGAGAAAGAACAATTTCGCCCCTGGAAAAAGTTATGCGCTGGTTATCCATATTGCCGAAGTAAAAATTAGCCGCGTCTTCCCTGTTTGTCTGTGCGCCTACTGCTCCCGCCCCCATTGCAGGATCAACCGGTATCCAGCCGAAATAATCGATCCAGAATTCCGTCCAATAATGCCGCATTGTCTGTCCGTAACGGTCTATCAACACTCCGGCAGCCGGAATGCATGGTATACCGGCGGCGCGCGCCAATGTAGTGAAGAGCAGGGCAGCCGTGTAGGGATCCGCCCGCTTTTGTTCAATTGCCGCCGCAATATTTCCCGAATTAGGGATAGGAGTTTGCGTTATATGAATGTTTTCTATAATCCAGTTGTACAGCAGCCTTGCCTTTATATACGGGTTCTGCTCTCTTCCTGCAACGGTATTAACTGTCGTTTTAACCTGAGGAATTGCCGCCGGAATCATATCCGAACCCTGAGTGTAAGCTGCAGAAAGTGGAGTTTTTTCCTGTTTTACAGACATGGGATTTATTTCTGTTTCTACCGAATATATGTCGACATTAAAGGATAAATTCACAAGATGCCGTGATCCTGTTGTGAGATTTTCCAGCTTATAAAGACTTACGCCTTTATAATTTTCCAGAAACGGTTCTGTGTTACGCGAAACAAGAGTAACATTGCGCTGTGAAGGAGAATTAACAGGCATTGGTATCCACAGGTACAGCGTATTAGGTCTTGTCGCTTCAAGAACCCTGATATCAACTGAATAACTTACGGTGTAACTGCGTTTATCCGTAAAATTTTTTACGCCCGGTTTCCCGCCCGTATTAAAGGAAACAGGGCGGGACTTGCCGTGAGGCGTCCTTACATCAATATTTCCGTTTACTGCTCCGTCCGGCACACGAACCTGTATTTCCCGCGTATTCCATGATACATAGCCGAATTCCGTTTCCGACACTTCAATATACTCAGGTTCTCTTACTACATAGGGATTAAGCGAAGCCGATTTATAATCCCATGAAAAAAATACGCCTCCGTTATTTAATGCGCTTAAAAGCGAACCTTCCTGTGATATTCCGAAGTTACTGCCTATAATTGTAATTATTGTTCCCGGAGCGCCTGTCTGCGGATTTATAGATATTATTTTCGGCGCAAGCCCTAATTCTTCACCGTCAACAGGTCTTGGAACTGAGGCTGAATTTGAAAATAAAACACCGTTGCTTTTCCCGCCCTTTGTGTTTACATAAAGAAGCCCTGATTCGCCGAATTCAGGGATTCTGACCATGATAAGATTGTCTTCCCACAAATAATAGGATGAGTTAGTAGGCGATATTCCCGCAATAGTTACATTGGATTCTTCCCGTGATGCGCCGAAATTTTGTCCTGTAATTGTAATAACGTCGCCCATTCTGCCTATTTTTGGATCAATTGATGATATTACAGGGATTTTGGAATCACATGAAAGCAAGAGCAAAAAAGAAAAAAGGACTGGCAGCGCAGCCCTTGTTAAATCATGGTTTGACATTTCCGGAATTGGGACTTGTCCGGTTGTATGGATTTACAGTAATAATAATTTCTATTGACGGGTCTAAATTTTGCGATTCACCGAGAGGGAAGAAATAAACAGGTTCGCCGAATACCATGGGAACTGTTTGAATGGAAGTAAAATAAGTAACGCCCTTTTCCGGTTCAGCAATCCAAATTTGCCCTTGAACTACCAAAACATTACCGTCATTGCGGATATAGGGCGTAAACTGTACAACTACCACTATGTTTGAGCCTACTACTTGAACACCTACAGGAACGCCGGATATTGATGTTTTGTGGTTATTTTCGCTCCAAATTACCTTTTTCCCATTTTCCAGCACTCTTGAATTTATATCTAAAACCAACGCCTGTCTTCTTTCCTGCGTTCCTGTGCTGCTCAATTGCTTGTTTTGGGCGCTGACGGGAATAATTAAAATAAATAAATTAAAAATACTGAACAGGCAAAATAAACGCATCATTTACTGGTTTCTCCGTGTATAATCGGCAGCCCTGATTATAGCAGGTTCGCCTGCTCTTGAAAAGCTGCTGTTTTCCGGCAGTTGAAGAATGATTATTTCTTTACCGTTTGAGTTTAAATACTGAAGAACATCGCTGATGTTTCCGGCAGGAATAATACCGGGTACTTCCTCTTCTGCAGACACGACAAAGTTACTCCTGTCGCCGGATTCAACCTTATGATTAGCGACGGCGTTATTGCCCACGGAACCACCCCTGAACCATACTGCGCTTACAAGCGCGATAATAATTGCCGCCGCAGCCGCCGCAGGCAGGGGAATTGAAAGCCTGCGTTTCCACAGATTTTCAGTTTGACGGTTAACAGGGCTTAATTGCCGCCTTCCGTAGGAACGAGTTCTGTAAGAGTACGTCCCGTTTGACCTTGCTTCCAGTTTTTGCCAGACCCTTTTCATTGAAGCTTCCATAAGTTCCTGTTCTGAAGAGAATTCCTCAGAAACATTACCGGAAGATTCGGCAGCAGCCCGCTTTTTGGTTGTATCTATCTTTAAAAATTCCTGCATACGTTTAAAATTCTTAAACTTTTCCCCGCATACGGAACATTCTGATAAATGGCTTTCCATTTTTTCTTTCCACGGTGAGGGTAATTCCCCGTCGATGTAGATTGATAGAAGTTGTGGATCAGGACACATTTGTACCACCTTGTAAAATCGCGGCAAGCCGCTCTCGGGCTCTAAAAACCCTTACTTTAACATTACCTTCGCTTATACCTAAAATTCTGCCAATTTCCTTATAATTCATTTCTGCATATTCTTTTAATATTAATACCATTCGTAAATTTTCCGGCATCTTTTCAAGCGCTTTCTGAACCTCTTCGCTTGTCTCTTTTTTTACAAGCAGTCCTTCGCCGGATTCCTCCTGCCTGAAATCTTCTTTAAAGGCGCGCTGATACGCCTTACGCTCACGATCCTTACGCTTTGCATAATTTAATGAAGCGTTTTTAACTACGCGAATCAGCCAGTACTTCGCTTCTTCAGGATTTGGAAAAACCATGTTTCTTTCGTATAAACGAAAAAAACTTTCCTGACAAAGGTCTTCCGCCGCTTCCGTGTTATTGGTAATCCTGTAGGCAACCCTGAACAGTACCGGAAAAGCTGAATCGTAAAGGCGCTTAAACTCCAGTTCAAAGTTTAAGTTTTGGCTGCCTGACTTTTCGTTAGCAATGTTGTCCGCGGCGTCTGTATCACTTTCCAACATACCCTTTACATGATTAAACAAGTTTTTTCTCCAATTGTTACATATTTGTTTTGCGCCATGTAGTTCCGCCGGGACTGTCTTCCAGTATTATACCACGTTCTTTCAGGTTTTGTCTTATATTGTCGGCAGCAGCAAAGTCCTTTTCCTTCTTTGCTTTTGCTCTTTTAGCGATTAAATCTTCAATTTCCCGCATAAATTCTTCATTTATACCGTTATTTTCACCGCTTTTTTCGGCCAAACAGGCGTTTTTAAGCCCCAGCGCCAATACACTGTCCATGTCAAATACAGCCGCAAGTGTCTGTTGCGTGGCCGGCGCTTCTTTTAATAACCCCCATAATTCCGCCAATGCCCGAGGGGTGGAAAGGTCGTCATAAAGAAATTTATTAAATCTTTCAATATACTCTGCTGATTCACCCTTGCCGGGTTCTGTAATGTCAGAGTTGATACCGCCGCATTTGTCCGCAAGAGAAATAACCTTGTCTGTAAGCGATTCCAGTGAATTTTTCGCCCCTTTCAGGCTTTCCATAGAAAACTGAAGCTGGCTGCGGTAATGACCGCTAAGCAGGAAATAGCGGTAGTCAAGCGGGTCAAAGCCTTCGTCTATAAGGTTTTGCAAAGTGAGAAATTTCCCCGATGACTTGGACATTTTGCCTTTATCCAGCACAAGAAATTCATTGTGAAGCCAGTACGACACCCAGGGTTTTTTTCCTGTGGCGGCTTCACTTTGGGCAATTTCGTTTGTGTGGTGGATTGGAATATGGTCAATCCCTCCGGCGTGAATATCGAAATTTTCACCCAGATATTTCATGCTCATTGCCGAGCATTCAATGTGCCAGCCCGGATAACCGCGCCCCCAAGGACTGTCCCAAACCAGCGTCTGATTTTCAAACTTGCTTTTTGTAAACCAAAGCACAAAATCATGGGGATTTTTCTTGTTTTCATCCTGTATGATCCTCGCTCCGGCTTTTAAATCGTCCAGTTTGAGCAGAGCAAGCTCTCCGTAAGAAGGGAAACGTGATATATCAAAGTATAAATTACCCCCCGCAAAGTAGGTAAAGCCGTTTTTTTCTATTCTTTCGATAAGGGAAATCATATCTGCTATATGTTCCGTAGCCTTGCATACTGTCGTAGGGCGCGTAATATTCATTCTGTCCGTATCGTTAAAGAAGGCTTTTGTGTAGAAATCCGCTATTTCAAGGACGCTTTTACCGCGTTCTTCCGCGCTTTTTACCATTTTATCATCGCCGTCATCGGCATCATCGGAAAGATGACCGACATCGGTAATGTTCATTACATGGTTTACATCGTATCCTGCGCGTCTGAGTGAGCGGACAAGTATGTCATGAAGCACATAGGCGCGTAGATTTCCTATATGCGCATAGTTGTAAACCGTCGGTCCGCAGCCGTAAAACCCTACTTTTCCTTCCCTTAACGGCTTAAAAACCTGATTGCTGCGTCCCAATGTATTGAAAAAGGTAAATGACATGGTTAAAGGGTAGGGGAAAATCAGGAATTATTCAATTCCTTAACGAACCAAGTTTCGCTAAATTTTAAGTGAACTATGATAAGATTCGACATAATTCCGTTGTTTTTTACAGAATTTCGTTGAAAATTCGGCTGCATATACTATGCGCCGCCATAGCGTATCCGCTCAGGCGGATACGCTATGGAAAAACAGCATCATATTACATTGTCGGTGCTACTGCTTTGTGTATGTTCCTGCTAATGTTCCCCAAACGCCGGCAGTAGTTAGTGCCGGAGCACTTATAGTCATTTGGGTTCCAGCGGCATTTATAACGCACGTCGCCGTGTTTGTTTTTACAGAGTCATAACCTGAAGGTCGATTCGTCCAACCACCGCTGCCATTAGTAACATGAGTAAGAGTAAGGGTAAGAGTTGTGGTAATGCCAGCGTCTGGTTTAACACTACTCTTCCAAGTGCCTTTGGAATAATTAGGGGTACTCTCAGAATAAACCCAAGTATTGCCGCTTAGTACAAAATTGCGGTCAGGACCAGTGGCTGCCCATTTTCCATTAAGAAAAGTACCTACGTCGCTGCTATCGTCATCTCCATTTTTGCAGGATACTGCGCTAAACCCGACTAACGCTATAATAGCGATAATCCCTAACATTTTAACTGTGATTTTCATGGAACCTCCCAGTTGGACTTTTAGTCCGTTCGTTTTTAGTACGCGTTACTCTGCCCAGTGCAGAGTAACGGTATTACTAGGCAACATTCAACTGAATGTGCGCAGCCGACGGCTGCGTATACTAAGTGGTTTTTCCGGTCTTGTCCGCTTATAAAGCAGCAATTATCCAAAAATAGTATTCCAAATAGTAAATTTGCCACTTCAAATTATCGTCTTATTGACGATATATGTCAACAATAAATAAACGTCAATTAGCTGATTGTAAGTTAATTCTTTCGGCTATTAGCATATAAAAATGACTTTAAAACAGGTTTTTATTCAAAATTTAAGAGAATTCCGCAAAAAAGAAGGTATAACACAGATGAAACTGGCGGAGTATTGCAATACTGCGCCCAGTTATATTGGGGATATTGAGATTGGGCGGAGATTTCCTTCTTTAGAACTGATAGAAAAAATGGCTGATATACTGAGGATAGAACCGTATTACTTTTTTAAAAAACAGGCGGAAAATAACGTTGATTCTGAAACTGAAAGTATTTTTCCCCGCCTGCCAAACTCTATGAAAAAACAAATTACAACACAAATTAAAACGCAAATAGACCGGTCAACAGACGAAATTCTGAACGAAATATTGAGTAAATATTAAGGAAAAATTTTTGTTCTTTTTTTAACCAATACATTTTTTAGGTTTCTTTTCTTTACAATGAAAAATTGACAATATACAATATGGGGAAAAAGGGGAAAGAATCAATTCCTTATAGGTAAAATTGCCAATTTAACTTTAATATGCTATATTGAATTGTGGAAATAAAAGAATTAAATGAAATAACAGGGCGGCTTGAAAGAATAATTAATTTGCTTGAAGTTATTTCAAAGCCTCAGCCGTTTGCAAATAAAGTTATTAACGGGATTGCAACCGGAGCGGGAATTCTTGGAATTCTTGGGGCAATTGAAATTATAAGGACATGGATGATTGGAGGTTAATATGGAATTGAAAATTATTTTTACTATTTCGATGTTTATTATTTCAGGTTCTTTGTTTTTTATCTCGCATAAATATTTAAGAAATAAATAGCCCTTCTTGTATTAAGAGTTAGCCAAACTACGGTATAATCCTTTTTGGAGTGGGAATATTATCTGTAGTTCCGTCCCCAAGCGCGCCCTCGTCATTTCTGCCCCATGCCCACAGTGAACCGGCAGAATCTACCGCAAAACTTTGAGAGAGTCCTGCTACGGTCATTTTTATTCCTTCCATGATTTTCAATGGAACGTGACTGTCTGTTGTTGTTCCGTTTCCAAGCTGGTAAAACTCATTAAAACCCCATGCCCACAAATTACCGTTTGAGTCTATCGCTAGACTGTGAGCGGCTCCCGCCGCGACCGCCGTAAACTTTGTTCCTGCCATTATTTGTACAGGTGCGGAATAGTTGGCTGTAGTACCATTTCCAAGCTGACCATTATCATTTCTGCCCCAAGCCCACAAATTCCCGCTTGAATCTATCGCCAAACTATGAAAATATGCCGCTACCGCTGTAAAGCGCGTACCTGCCTTTATCTGCACCGGAGAATTACGTTCTGTTGTTGTCCCGTCTCCAAGTTGACCATAATCATTACCGCCCCAAGCCCACAAATTCCCTTTTGAATCTATCGCCAAGTTATGGAAACTACCTGCCGATATAGCTGTAAAACGTATATTAGTTTTTATTTGCATGGGAATGGTTCTACTGTCTGTAAATCCGCTGGTACCATTTCCGAGTTGACCATTGGTATTATAACCCCATACCCATAGTGAGCCTTTCGAATCTATCGCCAGACTATGCATAAGACCTGCTGCAACCGCTGTAAAACGTGTCCCGGCTTTTATCTGTACAGGAGTTAGACTATTGACTTTTGTTCCGTCTCCGATTGTGCCTGTAATATTGCTGCCCCAAGCCCATAAATTACCGCTTGAGTCTACCGCTAAGCTATGTGATTGTGACGATATTACTTTAAAATGCGTACCAGGTTTTACCTGCACAGGAGTGAGACGGTTGGTTTCAGTTCCGTCTCCAATTGTGCCGGCGCCGTTGTAACCCCATCCCCACAGTGAGCCAGAGGAGTCAATTAAGAAAGATTCGGAAATAGCAATAACAGGTATTGTTATGTTATTAGTTTGTGCGGCAAGCGGAAGAGCAACTGTCAGTAAAATTAGAGAAGAAATCAGAAGTTTCCGGACAATTTTTTTTTGATTTTTTATCATTTGGTAAAATTCCTTGAAATTAATATGAAATTTTTACAATTTCAAATTGAATGTGTCAAGCGCTGTTACTCCTTGCTCCCCAAATAATCCGATAACCTGCGGTAGCACTGATTAATAATTTGTTTTAACTCTGTATCAACATTTCCGCCAAGCTCGTCGATTAAAGTTTCAAGACTGAAAAGGCTTTCGTTAAGGCTTGTATGAAAACCGCGTGAACAACGCAGCCAGTAATTGCCGGAGCCGTCTGTAAAAAGCCCCAAAAATCCTAAATCTTTGGAGTTTTTCTTCCATAAAGCAGGTTTTAAAAGGTTATCAAGATGTTTCAAGAGCGCGGAAGGATTTTCCTGTGAATTAAAATTTTCTTTTCGCGGCCATTTGCGCGAGAATGCGCTGTCAATATCCAAAGTCGGCGCAAGAGAAAGAATAAGCGCAAGTTTTTCTCCCGCAAGTAAATTATACTGATTATTAACTGTTATTTTACCTTTTAACCCTTTATAAACAGTATCAACTGCTTCTTCTCCGAGCTTTGCAAGTTTTTCCCAAGGCAGAATGACAGTCTTTTTACCTTTGATAATTACAATTTCAAAAACTTCGTCCGCAATTTTAATATTATTGGTAAAGTCTCTTGCTTTTTTATATTTCTCTCTGGGGTTAACGCCCGATCCTTCGTTGTTCATTTCCTTAAAAAGACCCGGTCTTATACGTTCAAGAACTTTAGGCGACAGCGGAGAAACCGACATTGCGTACATTCTTGAGGTGCGCACAATTTCTCCCGCTACAATAAATTGAGGATCAACGCGGAACATCGCTGATCCCGGATGAATAATGATTTTATCCGCTGTTAAACTCCGATAAGAGCTGTTTTTTCCTCTTCCTTCACGCGAGCAGACAAATTGAATCATTCCGCGGCCTATACAGCATAGATAATCGTCTGTTTCACTGCCTGATAATGGCGCTGCGGACGCTGTAAATGTTCTTTGATGCACGGGAATCTTCATTGATGCGAGAATTTCTTCAAGCTGCGCCGTTACATTCACGATTTCAGCCATTGCGCGTTCATCAAGATAATTTTTTTCGCAAAATTTTAACTTATTAGTCGAATCGCAATATGCCTTGAATAATTTTAAATATGAAACAAAATCTCCTGAATCATCACGGAAACGGTGATGAGCCTGCCGCGCGTCAGTTTCTTCTCCCGGAGGAAGAATATACGGGCTTTGTGTTGATAAAAAAGCGGCGGCGATGATGGTCTCACGTATCACAGAAGGATAACGAAGTATTGCTTCCACGATAATGCGCGATTGGCGCGGCGCAAGAGGAAATTCTGTCATTAATTTTCCGATATTTGACAAACTGCGATCCGGTTCAAGCGCTTCCAGCAGATTCAGCGTTTCAATTCCGCCGATAAGCCCCGCTTTTTCAGGTGCGGCGATAAAATCAAAATCTTCAAAGTCGGTAATGCCGAGATCCGCCATGCGCAAAATTACTTCGGATAAATCCGTGCGGAAAATTTCTTCCACAGTGAATAAAGAGCGGTTCTCAAAATCTTTGCGTGTATAAAGACGGTAGCACGTTCCTTCCTGCGTGCGTCCCGCTCGTCCCTTGCGCTGATTTGCGGACGCTTTTGAAATCGGCGCTTCTATCAAGCTTGATGTAAATGTTTTTGGATTATACCAGTTTAATTTAGCAAGCCCCGAATCAATTACGGCGGTAATTCCGTCAATTGTTACCGATGTTTCAGCGATATTTGTTGAAATAATCACCTTTTTCTTGCCTTTTGGAGTGTTTTCAAAAACTCTTTCCTGTTCTTCCTTTCCGAGTCTTCCGTACAGAGGAAGCAGATGTAAAAATTTTCCGACAGAAGAAAAAGAGAGACGGTTTATGCAGTTCTTGATCATTTTTTCGCCTGAAAGAAAAATTAAAATATCTCCTTCTCGTTTTTCACTTATAAAACGTGTAGTAATAGTTTCAATTTTTGATAAAATCGCTTCTTCTTCGGCAGTGGCGGATGTGATTCTTTCATTCTTTTTATTTACAGCATTTTCATTTACAGGATCGTATATCAACGTTACCGGAAAAATCTGCGCGTCTATCTTTACAATCGGACATTCGCCGAAATATTCTGAAAAAACTTCAGCGTTGATTGTCGCCGAAGATACAATAACTTTGAAATCACGGCGGCTTTCAAGCACTCGTTTAAGCAATCCAAGTATAAAATCAATGTTTAAACTGCGTTCATGGGCTTCATCAACAACAAGAAGGCTGTATTTTGAAAGCCATGGATCAAGTTTCATCTCCTGCAGCAAGATTCCGTCAGTCATTATTTTTATTTTTGTTTCATGATTCGTGCAGTCGGAAAAACGCATTTTGTATCCGATAAGGCCTGGAATTTGAGTTTCTGTTTGACGCGCGATGAATTCACTTACGGATACAGCGGCGATGCGCCGCGGCTGGGTTATTCCGATGATTCCGTTCTTGGCGAAACCCGCATCATAAAGTATCACGGGAAGCTGTGTTGTCTTGCCTGAACCGGTAGGACTCTCAACAACAAGCGCCTGATTATTTTCCAGCATTGATAAAATTTTTTTTTGATTTTTGTAGACAGGAAGGTCAAGATAGTTCATAATATTATCATAGCGACTTGATTATTAAAAACCAAGTTGCTGATAAAAAATTATTCAGAAAAAAAATCTGAATATTTTTTTTGAAAAAGACTTGACTATATAAAAAAATTATGTAGTTATGTTATATAAGACTTTAATGAGCGTTTTAAAGAGGGAGGTAGCCGATGGCTAAGCAAAAAAATGTTTTCTTCTTCAGTAACGGAAAAGCTGAAGGGGACGCAAAGATGAAGGATGTACTGGGAGGCAAGGGAGCTAACCTTGCCGAGATGACAAATCTTGGAATTCCTGTTCCTCCGGGTTTTACAATTTCTACTGAAGTATGCGCCGCTTATTATGAAAATAAAAATAAATATCCGGCAGGAATAAAAGAAGAAGTTGAAGCTGGTCTAAGAAGACTTGAATCTGTAATGAAGAAGAAACTCGGCGATCCCAATGATCCGCTTCTGGTTTCTGTTCGTTCAGGCGCGGCAGTATCCATGCCAGGCATGATGGATACGATTCTTAATCTTGGAATGAACGATAAAGCGGTAAAAGGACTTGCCGAAAAAACAAAAAATCCCCGCTTTGCGTGGGATGCGTACAGGCGCTTTATTCAAATGTACGGCGATGTTGTAATGGGCGTTGAGCATGATCATTTTGAAGAAGCTATTTCTTTAATTAAAAAAGATAAAAAAGCGGAGCTTGATACCGAATTAGAAGCTTCCGATCTTGAAAAACTTGTCGATGAATATAAAAAAATCGTAAAAAAATATACCGGTAAAGATTTTCCGCAGGCTCCGCTTGATCAACTATGGGGCGCGATTAACGCCGTTTTTGGTTCATGGATGAACGAAAGAGCAATTAAATACCGCCAAATAAATGATATTCGCAGCCTTAAAGGGACTGCGGTGAATGTTCAGTCTATGGTATTCGGCAATTTTGGCGAAGATTCAGGGACAGGCGTTTGTTTCAGCCGTGATCCAAGCACGGGAATTAACGAATTTTACGGCGAATATTTAATGAACGCACAGGGTGAAGATGTTGTTGCGGGAATCAGAACTCCTGAAAGAATCCACACTCTTGAGAAAAAGAATCCTGTTATTTATAAACAGCTTGTAGCAATCAAAAACCGGCTTGAAAAACATTTTAAAGATATGCAGGATATGGAATTTACCGTACAGCAGGGAGAACTTTTCCTTCTGCAGACACGTAACGGTAAACGCGCCGGAACTGCGGCTGTAAAATGCGCGGTAGATATGGTAGCCGAAGGCTTAATCGACAAAAATACGGCGATTATGCGCGTTACTCCGGGTCATCTTGATCAGTTATTGCACCCAATGATCGATTCAAGCGCCGTTAAACAGGCAAAATCCCTTACAAAAGGATTGAACGCGTCGCCGGGAGCCGCCGCAGGCAGAATCGTTTTCAACGCCAAAGATGCGGAAAATTGGCACGCAAGAGGTGAAAAAGTGCTTTTAGTGCGCAAGGATACCTCACCGGAAGATATCAGCGGCATGGTTGCCTCACAGGGTATTCTTACTTCAACAGGCGGTATGACAAGTCACGCCGCTGTAGTCGCGCGCGGCATGGGAACACCGTGTGTTGCAGGCGCAAAAGGCATTTCTGTTCAGGGCGATACTGTAGTAATCGGAGGAAAGACATTTAAGGAAGGAGACTGGATAACAATCGACGGCACATCCGGAGAAGTATATGAAGGAAAACTTCCTCTTGTTGCCGCTTCCATATCAAAAGACATGAATAAATTCCTCAGTTGGTGCGATGATGTCCGCAATAAGTCAGTTCGCGGCAAAGTTAAAGGTTTTGAAGTCAGAACCAATGCGGATCAGCCGGAAGATGCAAAACGCGCATTTGATTTCGGCGCTCAGGGCGTCGGTCTTTGCCGTACAGAGCATATGTTCTTTGATAAAGAAAAACTTATTCACTTCCGCGCGATGATTGTCGCAGATACGGAAGAAGAGCGAAAAATCCAGTTAAAGAAAATACTTCCCCTCCAGCAAAAGGATTTTTTCGGTATTTTCAAGGCGATGGAAGGCCGTCCGGTTATAATCAGGCTTCTTGATCCGCCATTGCATGAATTTGTACCTCATACAAAAGAAGAAATTGCCGAACTTGCGGATCATTTAAAGATTGATATTGCTAAACTGACAGCTAAAACTACTTCTTTAATAGAAAGCAACCCTATGCTGGGTCATCGAGGATGCCGTTTGGCGGTAACATTCCCGGAAATTTATGATATGCAGGTAGAGGCAATTGCCCATGCCGCAGTTGAGTGTGTAAAACAAAATATTCAGGTACGTCCTGAAATTATGATCCCTATTGTTGTTACTGCAAGAGAGCTTAAGCTTTTGCGTCCCAATGCAGAAAAAATTCTTGAGAAAGTTTTTAGCGCGGCGGGCGTTAAAGTTCCCGTAATTATCGGAACCATGATTGAAGTGCCGCGCGCTGCGATTCGTTCCGCGCATATTGCAAAATATGCGGACTTTTTCAGTTTTGGAACAAATGATCTTACACAGATGACTTTTGCTTTCAGCCGCGATGATGTTGCGTCATTTCTGCCTATTTATCTGGAAAAAAATGTACTTGATGTTGATCCGTTCAAACAGATTGACGAAGATGGGGTCGGCGGTTTGATAGAACTCGCGATTAAGGAAGGAAGATCTGTAAAACCGGATCTCAAGATTGGGGTCTGCGGAGAACACGGCGGAGATCCTGCGTCTATTGACTTCTGTTATAGAGCAGGGTTGAGCTACGTATCATGTTCACCCTTCCGGGTACCGTTAGCGCGTCTTGCCGGCGCGCAGGCGGTTATAAAAAATACCGGAAAGAAAATAATGGGAGGGGAAACAGTTAAGGCTGCTAAACCCGCCACTGCCAAGGTGAAGGGCAGTAAAAAACCTTTAAAGGGAGGCAAGAAAATGGCAGTAACATCTGCAAAGAAACCTGCGGCTAAGAAGGCTGCAAAGAAACCTGCGGCTAAGAAAGCCGTAAAGAAACCTGCGGCTAAGAAAGCCGTAAAGAAACCTGCGGCTAAGAAAGCCGTAAAGAAGCCGGCTGCAAAAAAGACAGCCGCAAAAAAAACGGCTGCAAAATAAATAGCCGGCGGCCAGAAAACCAGCTATAAATATAGGGTTTTTTGGTTATAGAAAAATGTTTTTTTATAAAAGACCTGATCTTTATCTTTTAAGATGAGTGATCAGGTCTTTTTTGTTCAGTTTTTAAAATTTGTAAGCGATGCAGCCGTATTTTCAAAAGAACGACTATTGACACTTATCGTAATATATGGAAAGGATATGTATGTTATATGGAAATAGAAAATAAAAACACGCTGCTTGTTGTTGATGATGAGAATATAAGTATCAAACTTCTGGTTGACATACTGAGCATGGAATATACTATTTATACGGCGACAAGCGGACAAAATGCAATTGAAAAAGCTAAGGAATATAAACCCGATCTTATCCTGCTGGATATTATATTGCCGGATATGGACGGATACAATACGCTTTCCGAACTTAAAAAATGTGAAGATACTTACAAAATTCCTGTAATTATTATCACCGGGCTTGACAGTGACGAAAATGAAGAAAAAGCGCTTTCCCTAAATGCATCTGATTACATAACAAAACCTATCAACCCGATGATTGTAAAGCTAAGAGTGCGCAATCAAATTCAAATTGTGAATCAAATCCGTACTATAGAGCGATTGAGCATGATCGATCAGCTGACCGGTATACCCAACAGGCGCAGTTTTGATGAACGGCTGCAGATGGAGTGGAGACGGGCGAAAAGGGAACAGATGCCGATCAGTTTAATGATAATAGATTTAGACAAATTTAAACGTATCAACGATACATACGGCCACCAGCAGGGAGATATTGTACTGCAGGCAGTCGCAAAATCTTTACAGAAGGCATTCAACCGGCCTGCCGACTTTGCTGCGCGCTGGGGCGGTGAAGAATTTATCGTTTTACTGCCGAGTACACATATGTCCGGCGCCGTAAATATTGCCGAAAAAATACGCAGCGGCGTTGAGAAGATAGAAATTCCCTATTATGAAGGCGTAATTATCAAATTGACTGTCAGTATCGGGGTTACTTCGTTAATACCGGAGCAAAGCAGCTCTGTAAATGCCTTTATCTCCAACGCCGACAAGGCGCTTTATGCCGCAAAAGACGCCGGAAGAAATAGAATAATCCACAGTTAAACCCTCTCATTATAATGCCGATAATCGAACAGAAGGAAAAAACTTCCTTCAGGCGGAGGTTGGTTTGATCAGAGGGTGGTTTACCGGCGCCAGCGGCATGAGGGCGCAGCAGTGGCGGCTTGATACTGTTGCGAATAATTTGTCGAACGTGGATACGGACGGCTACAAGAAAGATGTAGCGACTTTAAAAGCTTTTCCTGAAATGTTAATCAGGCGGCAGGACGACGACGGGGTTTATTTGCACCCCTTTGGCTCCGCAGATGCCGCGCCCATTATCGGAAAAATGGGAACCGGCGTTGAACTTAACAAATTATTTACAAATTTTGATCAGGGTGCGTTAAAAGAAACAACAAGCGATTTTGATCTTGCCCTTGACGGCAAGGGTTTTTTTTCTGTAGCTACCCCTTATGGGGAACGTTATACACGAAACGGCTCATTTGTACTCGGTAAGGAAGGTTTTCTTGAAACTAAGGAAGGTTATCCTGTTCTCGGTGAAAAAGGACCTATCAGGGTAAAGGCAAACAATTTTAAGGTTGATGAAGACGGCAGGGTATGGATAAACGCCGCCTATCCCGACGAGCCTGATGTAATGGTAGGCAGGGAAACAAACCTTTGGGAAGAAACTGTTCTTTTGGATACGCTGAAAATCGTAGAGTTCGATCTTGACATCTATCTTAAAAAACAGGGTTCCAGCCTTTACAGCGAAAGCGAGTATTCCGGCCCCGCAATGATAATATCCAAAGGCGAGCGTCCGAAAGTTTTGCAAGGGTTCCTTGAGGCTTCCAATGTTGATCCGGTAGTGGAAATGGTTCAAATGATCGAAGTAAACCGCGCCTATGAGGCGAATCAAAAAGTAATTCAGAGCGAAGATTCGGCGCTCGGTACGTTAATTAATCAAGTAGCCAAATTCGGCTAAAAAAATGAGGTAAACAATGGTTAGAAGTTTATGGACAGGCGCTTCCGGCATGATAGGCCAGCAGGCAAATATTGATACAATTTCAAATAACCTTGCGAACGTAAATACGCACGGTTACAAATTACAGAGGGCGGATTTTGAAGATTTAATTTACCAGACTGTAAAAACGGCCGGAACGCCCGCTACTGAAGACACAGTGGTTCCTGTCGGCATTCAAATGGGACACGGCGTAAAACTTGCCGATACCAAGAGGGTTTTTACTCAGGGCGCACTGCAGAATACCGGCGTAGCTACAGACATAGCGATAACAGGCGAAGGTTTTTTCAAAATACAAACTTATGACGGCAGTATGGCATATTCGCGTAACGGAAACTTTTCGATAGATGAGACAGGCCGTATGGTAACGAGCAACGGTTACTGGCTGATACCGGACATAATTATGCCGGAGCTTTTTCTGCCTGATTCGGTAAATGTTACCAAAGACGGAAGGGTCAGCGTGAAAATACCCCAAAACGGAGATTTGGTGGAAGTTGATGTCGGCAGGATTGAATTGTACCGTTTCCCGAACCCTGTCGGTCTTACCGCGATTGGTGAGAATCTTTTCAAGGTAAGTCAGGCGTCAGGAGATGCAATTGCGGGCGTTCCCGGTTACGAAGGTATGGGAACCCTACAGCATAAATTCCTTGAAATGTCCAATGTTCAGATAGTTCAGGAAATGGTTAATCTTATTGTCGCTCAGCGCGCCTATGAATTTAATTCGCGTACCATCCAGACAAGCGACAATATGCTTGGAACAGCGACAACATTAAAGAGGTAAGTTAATTGGAAGTAACCGGTCTTGGTTCGATATATTTGGATAATTACCGTTCGTCTTTTTCAGAGGCAAAAAACGCTCTGAACGCCAAAAGCCCCGAAGATTTCCGTGAAATTTTTGAAAGAGCCTATTCCGCAGAATACGCGGATGATGAATACGACGCTTTCTCTTACGGAAAAACCGCTTCCGCAAAAACAGTTCCAAATTCGGCAAACTCGCTTCCCCATAAAGGAAGCGAGCCGATTGATAAAACCGACAAACTCTATCAGCTTTGTCTTGAACTTGAAACTTATATAGTCAAAAACCTGATAAACGGCATGAGAAACACAGTGCAAAAATCAGGGCTTGTTGACGATAGTTTTGCCGGAAAAATGTACGAAGATATGCTCTACGATGAATATGCCAAAGATTTTACCAAAAACGCAAACTTCGGCCTTGCAGAGCAGGCATACAGGCAGTTAAGCCGTTATAACAGTTAAGTCAAAAGCTCCGACAGATTTTACGCGCCGCTGGTACAACATTGACGCTTTGTCAATAAAATGATTTAATTATATAACTATGGCTTCAGCGTCCATTGAAGAATTAGACCTCCACTGGAAAGAAGAAGACCAAGTCTTGGGCATCGCGTCGGAAGGCGTATGCTGTAAGAACATGGACGATATTATTGAGCGTATTGCCAATGTAAAAAATACCGTTAAAAAAATTAACCTGAATAATCAGCGCGCCTTGACGGAAGTCCCCGATGTTTTGAAAGAATGCGAACTTCTTGAAGAACTGAACATTTCGCACACTGAAATCACCGTAATTCCCGATTTTATATTTACACTGCCGGCCTTGCGCAGTCTCTCCTGCTGCTGCAGAGTACTTCCACAGCCGCCATCGGGTCTTGCCAAAGCGCAAAAGCTGGAAAAACTGCACATCAGGATTAACGAAAACTGGAGTTTCCCCGAAGGAATATCGTCATTAAGCGAACTTAAAGTCCTTTTGTTAGACATCTATTCCGAGGCGGCGCTGCCGAAAGATTTGGGGAATTTAAAAAAAATTGAAGAATTGGTTTTGTCAATAAAACATGAGCATGGGGCAGTGCAAAATCTGCCTGACTCTTTTTCAAAGCATCCGGCTCTGAAAAAAGTCAGTATAATTGATATTATTTACAAGAATTATAAAAATTTAGATTTTGACAAAACGGCGCACACGCTTTCTTCGTGCCATGAACTTGAATCCCTGACGCTTTCCGGTCTTACAATTACAAAACAAAAAGCCATTTCAAAACTTACTAATCTTAAAGAGCTTATACTGCGGCATCTGCTTGTAGAGGAAAATATTTTTGATTCGATAACGGCATTGAAAAACCTTGAAAAACTTGACGTATTGGGCAGTGAATTTAAAATAACCGAACTGCCTGACGTATTCGGCAGCTTTAATGAACTGCGCTCATTCTCATTTGCAGGTAACTTTGTGCGAATGCTTCCGCCGTCGTTGTTTAACTTAAGCAAACTTTCAACGCTGGAAATAGGCAGTACCGGAATCGCCGTTTTAGACGAAAAAATAGGGAACCTGAAAAGTTTGATAAATCTTCATATTTACGACAATATGCTCGAAAAACTCCCAAACAGCATTTTCACCCTGCCGCATCTTGCAGTTCTTGATATTGAAGAAAACTTTTTTAAACAGCAGGATATAGCCGCCATAAAACAAAAACTTAATGCCATGTATAAAAACGGGCAAAAAATCGAATTCACGTGCGGCAGGCAGGGACACCGGCTTTCAGTAAAAAAACTGCGCGCCATCAATTATTTTGAATCAATAAACAGCGCGGTTTATTTCAGGTATTGCATGGCGGCTGTGTACGAAAAACCGAATGCGCTTAAATATGTCAGGGACGAATTATTAAAAGAGCACGAGTATATACAAGTTTGCCTTGAAGCCGCTCTGCGCAATTCATACGCGGATTTTCTTATTAATGTAAACCATAAACGGCTTAAACGCGGAGACTATGAGCGTATCTGCTGGGCTGCTATTTTACACTTTCCCGCGACTGTTTCCAAAATGGTTGAGCCTACGGAAGATTGGCTTGCCTTTGCTGCAAAATGTTCAGGTTAAAACTTTACCGGACAAAAATTTTAAGGGAAATTCTTACTGCTAAACCCATAAATAACCTTATTGTCGGAAAATATATAAAAAATCCTTAGCTTACGCTTTTTTCTCTTGCTCTTCCATTTCCCGCAGGGATTTTATCAGATTAAATACGATTTTCCTGTCCCTTTTGTTTAAAGTTTTCAAATTTTTAAGTACAACCTGCGGATCATGGCTTGACGGCGGATAATTTTGTTCCTGCTGCTTGTGTCCTGTGATAAGATATTCCACTGTAACCCCCAAGGCTCCGGCTATACGGACGGCGGCATCGGCGGAAGGCATGGAATTGTGGGTATTCAGATAATTGTCTATTGTGCGCTTGTTTACTCCCGAAAGCGAGGCAAGTTCTTTTACAAGAACACCTGAATAAGCAAGTTCGCGCTTCAAATTTTCTTTGAATCCCACTGTTATATTTTACTTAAAAAAGCGTAATTTTCTTTTGACAGAACGTGAATTTACATTGTATTATTAAAAAAATACGCTAATAAACGTAATTGAAAACAATTTCATATAGGGCGGGAGAAAAGGGAAAACAATGGCAAAGAAAAGATTTTATGCGGGAATACTGGTATAGCGCTGGTGTTCGGAATGACAGTTTTTGGATGCAGCATCGACAATGGTGGAGATGGAGGAGGTAGCTTAGATCCATTTTTAGGAGGGTCTTGGATTACCAGAGACAAAGAATATGACTTAACCTTTTTTGATGCCTCAATAGTTCATGGACATACTGTTCAAGATCGGCATTTAAATCCAGGGTGCGGCGAAGCGACTTATAATCGTAAAGGTACTTATACCTATGACGGAAATGTCGCAAAAATAACAATAACGTTTGAGATGTATTCTGGGGAAGCAATAAGTTTAGAAAAAGAAGCTGTTTACATTTCAGATAGTCGTCTTGAATATGATAGTAAAGTATACGTTCGAGATAAAATTAAATAATGAGTTAATTATTTAAAGTAAATATTGCGTAACGTCGGAACGAAAGATAGCGTGAAAGTGCTTCCTAATATTTACTTAAAAGAAGAGTGCTCTGCCTTCATTACAAAAGCGAGTATTTTTGCGGCTGCTTCCCAGCACCACGGCGGAATAAAATCGCCTGGTCTGACGGTTGAGTCAAGCAGGGATGCAAGGGCTGAGTCTTCTATAACGGCAATACCTGATTTCTGCGCAACGGCAATAATTTGCTCAGCTTCCCTGCCTCTTCCCGACGCCAGCAATACAGGAGCAGGATCGTCCTTTGAGTATCCGATAGCCGATGCGATTTTTCTCTTTGCCATTATACAGCCTCGTCTACGGGACAAAACAATTTGTCTTCACTGCCGGATTCCGGCGGAAAAGCATCATTATTTTTCCTGAAAGAAACACGTTCAACAGGGATATTCAAAAGACCGGAAAAAGCGCGTTCAAGCTGACGTTTGGCTTTAGCCGAAAGTTCAGGCTGCATATAAATATTGAGCATGGTTATACTGCTGTCTACCGCTTCTAATGTAAAAGTTGAGCGTTTTTCCGAATTGCCGATTTCTACGATATCCAGTGTCATTAATGAAACACGGTTAAGCGTTTCAGGTAAAATCCTAAGCGATACCCGGTAATCCCGTCCGTCCTCATTTATGTCAAAGGGAAGCACAATCCAGCGCCGGCCGTCATTGCCCGGCAGTCTGTTCAACAGGTATAGCAGCGGGTTTTTCTCAGCAGATTCAAGCGCAATTTTTTTTAAGGTATTACCGTTTATGGAGCCGGATTTTAAATTTTCACCCTCATTCTTTTGTTCATCTTGTTTTTTTCCCTGCCGCCTGTCATGACTGCTTGAATCCCTGCGTTTTTCCATGTCCGGATCTATTGCATTTGCATATAACTCAAGTCCTTTAGTTTCAAGTTCCACTCCCTTGCTCTCAGCTGCGGCGGCAGCCAATGAAAAGATAAGCCGATTTTTTGCAGTTAACGCTGAACTGTCTGCGTCTCCCGTTGTTCCCTGCTTTAACAATTCAGATTGAGTTATTGCAGACTTAATTGTTTCAGTTTGAGCTGACGCGGCGTTCTGCGGCGTAAATGCCTGACGGCGAATAGCTGTTAAAACTTCAGGCTTCATTGGCAGTGAAAAAAAACGCGCAAATAAAATAATGGATGTTGATAGTTTATCCGCAGGAAGTTTTGCATGCGAGATTAAGAACGATATTGTTGAAGCGGCGCTGTTAGCGGCGGAAGATTTGGACTGCATAGGCTGAATTTTCGCCGAATATACCTGCGCAGGAGACTGAGTCGGTATGCTGTTTTTTCCGTGTATATTCTTTGAAACCCTTTCATGCGCAGTTTTTCCGGAAGGCTCGCCTGTGGTCTTTTGAATATGCAAAATTTAATTTATCTCCCGCGCTTTTTCCAGTATCATGTTTACAATTTGCTGCGGAGTTATATCATCAGTTTTAATTATCATATCCGCAAAACTGTAATTATCTGTGTCAATATTGTAAATACGCATATAACGTCCGTGATCCCTCCTGTCGCGTTCGGCAGTAAAAGACGCTACATCTTCAATGCTGCCGCCTTCCCTTTTCAGTATACGCTGCGCTCTTACAAGCGGACTTGCATCAAGGTATATTCTTAAATCCGCTTCATTAAGCATCCAGATTGCAAGACGAGAGCCTAGCACACAACCGCCTTCTTCGCGGGCAAGCATTACTTGCCTTGTATCCACTTTCTTGTCCCATGAATCATCTTCCGCCGCCAGTTCCAGCAATTTTTTAAATTCAATTCCGTGTTCCTGTGCAAGAGTGCGAAATGTAAAATTAATAAAGCGCAAATTCAGAGTTTCAGCAGTCATTTTACAGACAGTAGTATTTCCGCAGCCGCTTCTTCCGGAAATCGCAATCTTAATGTCCTTCTTCATAACTTTCTCCTGTGTTATTCGACATTTCTGAGCTGCTCTCTGATATTCTCAAGAGCTTCCTTCATTCTGACAACTTCAGTGCTTACTTCAATAATTGCGCTTTTAGAGCCGATAGTATTTATCTCCCTATTTATCTCCTGACATAAAAAATCAAGTTTTTTACCCGGTCTTGTATTTTTCCTTACCTCAGCTTTGAATTCACCTAAATGAGAATTAAGACGCGATATTTCTTCGGAAATCGTATATTTTAACAAAAGCAGCGCTGTTTCAGACAGTACCCTGTTTTCATCAACCTGACTGCCCAATAATTCGTTAAAACGCGATTTTATGTTTTCCTTTATTGAAATTTCAATAACAGGAGCAAAAGCGGCGGTAGTTTTTACTGAATTTTCGATTATTTCCAGATGTTTAAGTATATCTTCTTCCGTATGTTTTCCTTCTCTTTCCCGTTCACCGCAGAAAGTTTTAAGAGCTTCCTGAAGAAGCGGTTCCATTTCCTTCCAGCAGCGTTCATCATCGCGGTTTTTTTCAATTTCAAGAATGCCTTCCATTCCGAGCATTAATGAAAGATTTGGCTTTTCTTTGATGCCAAGTTCATCATTTAAAACAGTGATTGCGTCATAATATGCTCTAACCGCATTTCTATTAACATCAATTTTTACAGGTATATTATGTTCATGTACATGTGCATAGATTTCTATCTTTCCCCTGCCGCAGGCAGAAGAAACAAGGCTGCGTATTTTCATTTCCATCGTAGAAAGCCATGACGGCAGATTTACATATATTTCCAGATAACGGCTGTTATATCCCTTTATTTCAACGGAAACAGATAAATTTTCCGTGCTTTTTTCACAATATGCGTAACCTGTCATGCTAATCATGGTGAACCTCCGCGCCGGCGGTTAGTTTAACATGGGCAAAAAGTTTCTCGCCGAGAGGCCAATTGTTTCCCGCTCCAAGCGTGATAAAAATGTCTCCGTCCTTCAATATTTTGCATAACGCTTCAAAAGCATCGGCAGGCTCGTCAACATAACGGGTTTCTCCCCGTCTTACAGCGGCGGCTTTTTCGAAAAGAGTCTTTCCGTCAAGTCCGCCTGTATAATTTTCCCTTGCGGACGCATAAATTTTATGCAGAAAAAGAATATCTGCATCGTCAAAAGCCGAAGCAAATTCATCTATAAGGGCGGATGTCCGCGTGTAGGTATGCGACATAAAACTTACAACCAGCCTGCATGATGGATAAAAACTTTTTATGCCTGCAAGCGTTGTTTTAATGGCGGTAGGATGATGTCCGTAATCGTCAATAAAAAGAATTCCTCCCGCTTTGCCTAAAATTTCACATCTTCGTTTTGTACTCTTAAAATTATCCAGCGCATTCTTTATGGAACTGATTTTTTCCTGACCAAGAAGCGCAGTTCCTCTTGCCGCCTGAAGTTCTTCCCTTGCCAATGATACCGTAAGGGCAATTGCCGCGGCTGAATTTAACGCCTCGTGCCGTCCGGGTATCCGTATTGAAAAAGCATCCGGTATTCCGGCAAGAGTAAAAACAGCCCGTCCGTCTTCCACGTTATAAGAAAGTATTCTATAATCGCCGTCTGCGGTAAAGCCGTATGGAATTAATTCAACCTTGCGATTTTCATTTTTGATAATATGCGCTACTTCGCTCGCGCCGCTGTCATCGGCGCAGTAGATAAGCTGGCCTCTTTCCGGAAGCAGGCGGCAGTATTCAACAAACGCATCACGGATTGATTCATAACTTTCAAAATAATCCTGGTGATCCCACTCTACGGCAGTCAGTATTATGCGGCTTGGGCAGAACGACAAAAAATGTTTTTGATATTCGCATGTTTCCGCGATAAAGTATTTGTTTCCGAGCGTGAGAGTTGATTTTCCGTTAAAATCCAGCGCGGCGCTGCCTGTGAGTATTTGAGCCGGCAGTTCTGCGGCGCGCATCAGTACGCCGCAAATCGCCGTTGTAGTAGTCTTTCCGTGAACGCCGCAAACGCCGGTAGAATCAAACTTTGCCGACCATTTTCCAAGAGCATCGGTGTATTTCATGACAGGAATTCCAAGTTCGAGCGCGCGCCTAAGTTCAGGGTTTGTTTCAGCGCTGTAAGCGGAAGAATGCACAACAATATCAATTGATGCGCTGATGTGCGCCGCGTCAAAATTTTCATGATAGGGAATTTTTAACTCTTTAAGGATAGCGTCTGTATAAAAAACTTCAGGCGTATCGCTGCCTGAGACTTTCAATCCGGTATTATGCATAAGTTCAGCCAAAGCGCAGACGCCTGTTCCTTTAATGCCTACAAAATAAATTGCAGCGCCGCTCTGAAATATGTCATTAATACCCATAATACAATTGTTGCCTTAATCGGCTGCTTTTTCAAGCATTGTTTTTAAAACAACAATGATTCCAGCGGATCGATACGGTATTCTTTTTGTTTTCCGGTTGAAGGATCGATAAACAAAAGCGCGTGAGACCTAAGAGCAAGTTCGCTGTTTACGGGCGGTTGATGCAATGATTGGTATAACGGATCATTCAGTATCGGGAAACCAATCCAGCAAAGATGACAGCGTATCTGGTGGCGGAAACCCCGCTTAATCCGCACTGTAAAAACATTTCTGTCTATGCCGATGATTTCCGTCACATATAAACCTCCACTGTCTGCGGCAATTTCGCGGTGTTTTTTTATTTCTGTAACAGGACGGACAAGTTTTCTGCCTGCGCCAAAGGGGCGGAAGTAACTTTCAATGGCCAGCGGCTCACTTATTGAAGGTTTGTAGTTTTCAGCATATAAATTAGGAGGCTTCGGATAACCGAGTGAGACAGAGCCGCCGGAATCTGCTTTTTTACAAACGGCTGAGTATTCTTTAATAAACCCGCCGTTTTCCTGCAATGCTTTAAGAAAATCATAACTTTTTGCATTTTTTGCGACAAGCACAAGCCCGTGTGTTTCAAAATCAAGACGATGCATTAAATCAAAAACAGGCGAAGATTGGGAAGCATACCATTCAAGGAGGGTTCCTCCGTCCTTTTTCTTTAACGGGGCGCTGTGCATTTTAGGAGGTTTAAAAACTACGGCAAAATTATCTGTTTCATCAACAATGAAAGGAGCATTATTTTCCATTTGCAGAAATTTCCCTATCCAGTTTTTTTATTATTTCCATAAAACGTTCAGGAACGTTAGATGAAAATACCCGCGCCATTGCTTCTCCCGGCAGGGTAATCTCAAGTTTTTTTGAATGAAGCATTAGGCTCGCATCCTTAAATTTTTTGTCATCGCAGCCGTAAACAGAATCCCCAAGAATTGGATGTCCAAGGCAGCGCATATGCACGCGAAGCTGATGAGTGCGTCCTGTCTTTGGACGCAGAAAAATCAGCGAATAATTTTTCCATGTCTTTATTACCTTGTAAAGAGTAACGGCTGTTTTCCCTGAGGGAGAAACTGTAAAACGTTTGCGATTCTTCGGATCCCTTGCAATAAAAGTTTCAATACGGCCTGTTTTTTCCTTTGGTATTCCGCAAATAAGCGCAATGTATGTTTTTTTTGTTTTGCGCGTAAAAAACTGCCGTGCAAGAAAAGCGTGAGTTTCATCATTGTATGCGGCAATAATGATTCCCGATGTCTCCCTGTCCAAGCGGTGAACAATACCTGGTCGTATACCGGTAAAATTACTCCCGCTGTTTGATCTCCTGAAGCAGAGAGCATTTACAAGAGTACCCTGCCTGTTTCCCGCTCCCGGATGAACAACCATTCCCTGAGCCTTGTTTATCACAACGCAATTTTCATCTTCATAAATAATTTCAAGCGGAATATCCTGCGGAATAATAAAATCCGGTTCTTTTTTATCCCATGATAATTCAAGAATATCTCCCTGTTTTACATGATGGGAAAGCTTAACATCTTTTTTGTTGATTTTTGACTTTAAGTTTCTCGCTTTTATTTGAGAGCGTGAAAGTACGCGCAGAACTTCTGACACATAACGATCCAACCTGATATTTTGAAGGGTTTGTTCTTCAACAACAACTGAAAGATTAGGCATTATTCGACGGGAGGTCCGCCCGGAGCAATAGTATTCATGTCATCGGAATGCCAATCCTGTTCAGTATCATCGTCTGTAATATTCAAATCTTCTTCTGTTGCATCGTCTCCGTACTGTATGTTTTCGACGGTATAAGACCCTTTAGAAGGAGGTTCTATTTTGGCTGCCTTTCTTCGTTTCATCTTTACAATAATCAAATCGGTAAATGCGAGTACTATAGAAAGCCCTGCGGCAAATAATATGGTTCTCCCGAATTCCCTGCTTGTAAGCTCAGCCGCGCCCGCTGATTTAAACGGCCATGGCGCATAACGGCGTCCCTGTGCTGAAAAGTCCATGCTGTTGGCTTTGTTCCACCTGTACATATCATAAAAAAAATTGACAAAAAACATGGAAAAAGGAAATGTGCCGAAGGCAATTATATCCCAGCGGCGGAAATCTTTTGCCCATTGGGGAAAATCTTTAGTGTCAAAAACAGATGTCGTTTCAGAATCATGTATATTTTGAGCTTCCGCCTTTAACCCGGGAATCAATAACATGGAGAATAAAACAATGGTAAAAACTGTTTTTTTCATTTTTTAAAATTTATCATTCCTTAAAAATCAAACTGCCTATCCTCAGCATGGTAGAGCCTTCTTCAATGGCAGTTTCAAAATCATTGGACATTCCCATTGAAAGGCAATTCCAGTTTTCCGCAGGCGGAAAACGTTTTTCAAGTTCTTTCTGCGCTTTTACCAGCCGCCTGAAAGAAGACCGGATTAAATCTTTATCTTCTGAAAAAGGAGCCATCGTCATAAGCCCGCGAAGTTTTAAAGTTCCGGCGCTCATTACCATTTCAGCCGCCCTGAAAAGATCGTCAAAATCCGCAAACCCTCTCTTTGTCTCTTCGCCTGTGTGAAACTCAAACAGAATTTCCAGCGGCTTTTCCCTCTGTCCTGCAAACTTGAAAAGCTCTGCGATAATCTGTTCCCTGTCTACCGACTGGATGCAGTCAAAAAAAAGAACGGCGTTTTTGGCCTTGTTACGCTGGAGGGAACCTATCAAGTGAAGCTGAACTTCAGGAGCGCTGTCCCTCAGCGGTTCAAATTTTATAGTCCCTTCTTTCACCCTGCTTTCGCCAAAACAGAAAATACCCGCGCGCCGCGCTTCTTCTATCATGCCAAGCGATACAAATTTTGAAACGCCCATCAAGGTAATTTCATTTCGTTTTCTTCCGGCGGAAACACAGGCTTTTTGAATTCTTTCCTCTATTTCTGCAATGTTTCCGGCGATTGACATTACTTTTTTATTTTCGCATATTCTCAATGGATTTGGCAAGTGATAGAAAACTTTCAAAATCAAGGTTCTCTGCCCGCTCATTGCCTGTAAGTCCGTTCTCCTTTAATAGGGACGGGCATATATCCAAATCCCCGAAGATTGAAGAAAGAAAAACTGTCATATTGTTTTTTATGGTTTTCCGCCTTGACGAAAACATGGCGCGGACAAGCCGGAAAAAAACATCAGGAATCTGCGTATTTGAAGATTTCTTTTCAAGAAGAACTCCCATGCTGTCCACATTCGGCTGAGGAAAAAACGACGAAGGGCGGATAACCATTAGTGGTTTTACAGTGTAGGCTGACGCGCACAAAACGGAAAATGATGAAAATTCAGGCGAACCTGCAGATGCCGTCATGCGAAGAGCAACCTCTTTTTGGACTGTAACTACAATGCGTGTAAATAATCGCCTCTTTTCGATCGAATCCGCCAACAGCGCCGCTGCAACATTATACGGCAGATTCCCTAAAAGAAACTGCGCGGGTTTTTGAGCGCTCCATGTTTTCATAACATCGCCTTCAACAAGCGAAAAATTTTTCTTATCCGCGAATATTTTTTTTAGTACGCGAATAAATCCCGCGTCAATTTCAAAAGCCCTTACAGATAATCCCTTTTCAAGAAGCAGGGCTGTCATTGCTCCGAGACCAGGCCCTATTTCCCAAACTTCGTCTTCCGCACTGCAGTCAAGCGCTTGTACAAGAGCCTGCCTTGTTACAGGATTAATCAAAAAGTTCTGCCCGAATTTTTTCCGCATACCCAGTCCTTCATCTTCGAGGAAAGTCCTTAAAGCGGAAGACGAATTATAGTTGATCGTATTAATATTGATCATGCTTAATCAAGAAACGGCTGGAGCGTTAGACGTCTTTCACGCGACCTGTGTTCAAGAAAAATAACCGCAAGCGAAAGAACAAGGGAAAGCATTAAAATTGAAAATGGTTTTGATACTGAAAAATACGGTATCCTGCCCGCGAAAAACACCGTTTTTTCCGTAAATTGATAAACCAAGTACAGCGGCATATTGATAATTCCTGAAAGTGAAACCGTATCCAGAACAAGCCAGACAATAGAGCCAATCATAAATACTGTTGCAGCCGGAACAACTACAAGACCTGTAATGATTCCCGCAGGAGCGAGAACGCCGAAAGCAAAACATGTAACGCCCGCTGTCGCCAAAAACGCCCCGCAGGAAACGGCAAGCGGCTGCGTAAGAAAATCAGGAACTTTCCCTGTAAACAGCGATGCAAGAGGCTTCCCTATAAATAGGATGCCCAGCATTGCCAAATATGAAAGGATAAAAGAAATGGAATTTCCCGATGACGGAGTAACGATAATCTGTATTAAGAAGGAAAGCGACAAAACATAAATTGATTCTTTTGGCAGGGTTCCAAGTACCGCCAAGACTCCCAAAAAATACATCAAGGCTGCGCGGTTAAGGCTTGGCATCGGTCCGACTATAAAGCAATAAACAACGATTATAACAGCGCCTGCTATTGCGGCGGCTTTAATTCCAAGAAGTTTTCTGAGAAGAAAGGCAATAAAGGAAACCAGCACCGCAAGGTGCATTCCTGAAAGCGCCAAAACATACGAAAGCCCCGCTTTTCTGTACATTGCGGAAAGGTCTGTATCCAGATTGTCTTTTATGCCAATTAACATAGCAAGCGCAAGCCCCCCAGCGTTTGCATTTGTAAACGAGTTTCCGTCTGCGAAATTTTTGCTGAAACGCTGAATCAAATTCAACCTGATGCCGGTGCGCATTTTTTCAATGGGCGGAGCCTGCTTTGTAATATGCATTGACTTCGCAGAAAATGTCCAGCCTTTTTCGCCTGAATAAACAGAACCTTCTGCAAAAATTTCAGTTCCCCTTCCGAACTCTCTGATTTTTATTGCGCTGTCTTCAGGAAAGAAAACTGTCATTTCTCCGCCGCTGCTTGCCCTAAGTCCTCCCGCTCCCGCCGCTTTTCTGAGCGATAGGGCGGCCATTGCCCTGCCGCCTGAAATAATACGCGGATCTTCAAGCAGAACTCCGTTTACGGCTGTGATTTTATCTTCTGTTATTCCGAATCTTACATTGTTTACGGAGGCGGTTTGAGCGCAAATTCCGATACTAAGCCCGGCGGCAAAAACCGCGCTGTAAATTTCCATTAGCCGAAACTGCCGCGATTTTGGATCAAGTGAGGCAAGAACCCTGAAAAAACTAAGCGCCGCAACAGCGGTAAACATCACTATTATAATTGCGGCAGGCGCTAGAGAGCCGAGACAGTAATAACCAAACGCTGTGCCTACAGCGATACATATCACAGGAGCAGGATGAAAATGATTTACCATTTGAGACGGTCTAATGCCTCCCTAGCCGCAATTTTTATGGTTTCACTGTAAGATAAATAAGTTGTATAAAGCAAATGTTCATAAACGGCATTACTTCCGATAAATCCCAAAGCCCTGACAATCGCCATAGTAATATCGGCATCAAAAGCGCCCGTACTGTTTGTTTTTTCATTAATAAGACCAAGCTGCAGTCCAAGCGCAAGGGCGGCGGAAGAATCTCCTATAACACCAAGGCAGGCGATTGATTCGATCAAGTGCGTTTTTGAAACAATACCCTGAAAATAGTCAGACAGTACGCGGTGATAATACCTGACTGCCAATGCGCCTGCCTTTGTCCACTTTAACGATGCAAGTGTCTGTATTGCGGCGTAACGCATTGCAATTAAGTCGGCGTCTCCTTCAAAATCGTAAAGCCCGATTTCAAGCGCAAGTTCCGCAAGCTGTCCGCGTTCAGACAAACTCAGCCGGTTACTGTTAATTCCGGCTTTAAAGGCGATAAATTTTTCTTCGGGAGGGTTTTTCTCCATAATGTTACGGATATACAATAGTAAATCTCCGTTTATATAATCCAGCGCCCCGTATGTTTCGGAAACAATAATTTCAGGATAACCGGCGTATAACAGAGTAAAAAGAACGGGATATGAAGAACTGTCGCCCATTTCCATTATTGCAGTAATACAGGCGGAAACAAGTGAATAATCAACTATAATTACATCTTCGGATGCAACCATGGTGTTTATTTCCATAAGGTAATTATTTATTGCGTTTATTATATTTTGATTGTCTTTACCAAGTGTTCCCAATGTAACAAGTATATCGGCTTTTATAACATAAACAGGATATTTAATAAATAGTTCCCATAAAATATCTACATTTGCGGCGGAACCGGCGTTACGCAAACCTTTTACGGCAATACTTATAATATTGTTCATGCCGGATAAATTTTCCATATCATCATAATTGTCCAACGCATAACGCAGGGCAAATTCATAAAGCTGAGAGACAGATTCATTTATCCTGCTGTCTGACGCTGCGTTACGCAAAACTTCAGCTTTAGCGGCTAATTCGCTTCTGGAAAACCTCTGCATATAGAACTGTAAAACGGGAGAATCGCCGAAAACACAAGGCGTTATAAAAACAAGCAGTAAAAAAAAACCCGATTTGCCGAAAAATTGAATGTTTTTAACAATTCTATTTGCCTGTTTATGCATTCATAGCCTCTTCAATTTTATTGGCGGAATTATTGCCGTTTTCAGGAGCAGTTTCTTTGGCTTCCTCATCAAGCGTACGGAACGGCAATTCATCTTCGTCTTCTTCGGGCAGCAGATTAAAAACTTCACACAGAATATGATTTCGCGTACCAACAGGAAGAGGATCAGCCTCCATGTGTATAAGTGATATGTTTGCTTCCTGATTATAATCCACAGAACGAACAGTACCCGGTATGCAAATCGGAACCTTGTCCAGCGAAAATTGTACTTTAAGGCGTAAACCTATAGTAGCCTGTCCGTTAACTTTGAAAGCGCAGCCTGAATCAGAAATATCATCAAGCATACATCTTAAACCGGCCGATCTTTCCAGACGGTGCGGGCTGTCGCCTTCCTTAACCATATAAAGAAAAGCCAACTTTTGATATTTAACGCGCATGGATTTACGTTTCTGAGTTCTAAAAAGCGAATCGTTATGGTCTATTTTTAATGATGAAATACCTTTGGAAAAAACCTCATCAATAACTTCGGTATCAAAAACATAACCGGCGTCGTCTTCACGCCAGAAATAAACCGATATTTTCAAATTGTACCATTGCATTGAAACACCCTGACTTGGATTTACAGGGCGCGTAATGGTTAAATAATTACTGAAATTTTTTACAACTTCCGACTTGTAAACGCCTGTTCCCGGCACAAGTACCCGTAAAGCCTGTCCTTCGCTGATTTGGCGCGAACTGGAAATACGGACTTTATTTTCATTTGTGTCCATTTCCAGTTTTTTACAATGATCGAAAAGCTTGGAAAGGAAATTCTGTATAGGCGGATCGTTAATTTCCCCTGTCGACCGCGCTGAATTTACCATAGAACGTATAATCATTTGAAATTGCTTTTGGGACGTGAAAATTGAAAGCGGATCCTGAATTTTACAGTTGGTCACAAGATGCCTTAACTGTTCCATATCCCTGATTGAAAACCCCGCTTCCTTGCCTTTAGAGAAAAATTTAATCCAGCTTTTGGAATTCTCTTTTTTATTACGGGTTACATAAAGACCAATGAGAACTGCAATTATCGTAAAAAAGAAAAAAGTTATCAATTTTACCTCATTTTCCGGTAATCAACTTCATAAATATATTATAATATAAAAATTAAATACATAAAAGCGCAAGGGCGGAAATTTTGGGAATATATATAGAAGCCATTATACTGTATATTGTTCTTTTCTTTTCAGATTCGGTTTTTTCAACCGCAGGCGGTACGGGAGAAACGGCTGGTTTTTCAATAACGGCTGAGCTTGCTAAAATCTTCATTTACAGCATCCCTTCGCTTGCGTTAATATGGTACCTCATGTTAAAGACAAAACCTGTCAGAGACTGGGAAATAGTACCGGGAAAAAAAGACATTATACCGGGTCTAATTACATTATCCGGTCTTTTAATTACAGGTTTAGTCATTGCCTTTATTTCATCGTATATGAGCGGTCCTTCGGCGCAGGTACTGCTTTATTCGCCTTCTACTCCGGCAGGATGGATAGTTCTTGGTTTATCGCTTATTATTGCCGCATACACAGAGGAAAGTTTCTTTCGTTTCTATCTGCTGGCAAGAAGGGATGAATTTAAAATGAACGCAACACAGGCATTAGTTTTTTCTGTGTTGTTGTTCTCAATATGCCATATATACGAAGGCCCATGGGGGTTTTTAAATGCGGCGCTTTCCGGCACATTTTTGTGTTTTATTTTCCTGCGGTATAAATCCATTCACGGAATTTCCGTTGCACACGGATTCTACAATATTGCAATTTATTTAATAAATGCGCTGACTTTAACCGGCGTCTAAGATTTAAGGCATCGTCTATAAGAAACAATAATCACAAATCCGAAACGTATTACGGAATCTCCGCAACCGCTTCAATCTCTACCAGCGCGCCCTTAGGCAGAGCAAGCACCGCAACGCAGGAACGGGCAGGTTTGCCGGTAAAATATCTGGTATACACTTCATTGAATGCGGCAAAATCACGCATATCCGCTAAAAAACAGGTCGTCTTAACAACATGGGCAAGATCGCTGCCCGCCGAAGTTAATACCGCCTTCAGGTTTTGAATAGACTGTTCGGCTTGCTCTTTGATTCCTCCGTTCACAATATCGCCGGTTTCCGGTAAAAGAGGAATCTGCCCTGATGTATAAACAAGACCGTTTAACGCGATAGCATGGGAATACGGCCCTATGGCAGACGGAGCTTCTTTTGATACAATAATTTCCATAATGTTCCTCTCCCTTATATCACATAATTGTCGGCGCTTTGTTCTTCATATTGTTCAAGCATATCCTGTAATGAAACGTTATTAAGATATCCTGTAATAACTTTATTAAGACCTGACCACATGGACAATGTCTTACAGAATCCGGCCTGCTCGCATTGATTTACTTCATCCTCAAGGCAGTCTACCGGCGTGAGGCTGCCTTCAGTAATACGCAGAATCTGACTGACCTTGCAGCTGGACGGTTCTTTCGCCAACATATACCCGCCATTCTTGCCGCGGTTCGCACGCAGAATATCGGAAGTGTGTAATAAAGAGACAATCTGTTCCAAATATAGCTTGGATATGTTTTGCCTTTCAGCGATTTCCTTCAGAGATATAAACCCGTCGTACCTATGCTCCGCTAAATCAAGCAGCATTCGCAGAGCATATCTGCCCTTTGCTGATACTTTCAAGAGTTTTCACCCCCCTTACATCTATAATACTTTATAATATAATATGTTTACTATGTTTTCAAGATATACGCAAGATTTTTTTTAGGGAGAGAACGCAATGCAAAAATTATCAGGCAGGACGGCGGGGTTCACAGATTCAGTTATTCGCAGAATGACCCGCATATCGCTCAAGCATGGAGCGGTAAACCTTTCTCAAGGCTTTCCTGATTTTGAGCCGCCAAAAGAAATTTTAGACCGATTGGCTGAAATATCGCATAGCGGACCGCATCAGTATTCCATTACATGGGGCGCTCAAAATTTCCGCGAGGCTCTCTCTGAAAAACAGTCGAAATTAATGGGCAGGCAAATTGACCCGGAACGTGAAATTGTGATAACTTGCGGCAGTACTGAGGCAATGATGGCTGCCATGATGACGGTTGTGAATCCCGGCGACAAGGTGATCGTGTTTTCGCCGTTTTATGAAAACTACGGCGCGGATACGATCCTGTCCGGAGCGGAGCCGGTCTATGTGCCTCTGCGTCCGCCTTTGTTCAACTTTGACGCGAATGAACTGGAAGCCGCATTTGCTCAGCGCCCCAAGGCGTTGATACTGTGCAATCCTTCAAACCCTTGCGGAAAGGCATTTACACGCGATGAATTAACCGTGATTGCGGAACTTGCGAAAAAGTATGACTCATATATCATTACGGACGAAGTGTATGAACATATTGTTTACGCGCCGAATATACATACCTATATCGCGTCTCTGCCCGGTATGTTTGAGCGGACAATTTCCTGCAGTTCCCTCTCCAAAACTTATTCGATTACCGGCTGGCGGCTTGGATATATCATCGCGCCGGAAGAAATCACGGAAACAGCGAAAAAGGTACACGACTTTTTGACGGTGGGCGCGGCGGCTCCCCTGCAGGAAGCGGCGGTAGTCGGACTGCGTTTTCCCGCCGCATATTACGGCAGTCTTTTGCGGGAATATACCGAAAGACGACAGATTTTCCTTAAGGGACTCGACGATCTCGGTATACAACACACAACGCCGGAAGGCGCTTACTATGTAATGATTGATATATCAGAATACGACTATGAAAGCGACCTTGATTTTTGCGAACAATTAGCGGAAAGAGTCGGCGTGGGCGCAGTACCCGGTTCCAGTTTTTTCAGGGAGAACGTGAATCACCTGATACGTTTTCACTTCGCCAAGAAGAACGATACTCTTTATGAAGCCCTGAACCGGCTGGAAAATATGAAAGAGAGAATGCGAAAGCGATAATTTATCAAATATAATAAGGAGTTTTTCATGCCTGTATTAACACGAAAAATAAAATCAAAAATAGTAGATGGCAAACGCTGGCCTGCTTCATGGCAGAGTTGGTCATGGATAATCACCATAACATGGATGACGATTGCCAATTTTTGGCATCCTTTTGGGCTTTTTGGTTTGGTGTGTATGTTTACGCCGATTATTATTGCATTGGCCGGATATGGAAAAATGAGTTGCGCAAGGATTTGTCCGCGAGGCTCATTTATTGGATTGGTTACCCGTCCATTTGCCTTTTTCTCGCTAAAACGTCCCGCGTTATTCAATAAAAGGGGTTTTAAATTCTTTTTATGGGCGCTGATGATGGGTTCTTTTTTCGGATTGATGATTTGGGTTATTCCGAAAGGCAGCATTGATCTGCTCGGATTTACCATCTTGGTTTTTATGGAAACTGCCACGGCGCTGGCGGTTATTTTTGGGATTCTTTTCACGCCGCGCGCATGGTGTACGTTCTGCCCTATGGGATTTACCACCGAAAACATACGAAATATTCTGCGGAGAAGAAGTAATCGTTTATTATTACAGGCAAGGGACTGTTTAAATAAAGCTTCTTAATTGCATTCAAAGACGCTGTAAAGTCTTTTCCAGATAGCCTGCATCCAGCCAGCGGTCAAATTTATATCCTACTTCACGGAAATATCCGATTTCACGAAATCCGAATTTTTCGTGGAATCGTTTGCTGGCTTCATTGGGATAGCCGAGTATCGCTATCACAGCGTGAAACCCGCTGTGCGTTAAATCTTCCAGTACAGATTGATAAAGCTCAGTCCCGATTCCGCCGCGTCTTAAGTCTTGCTTTATATATACGCTGGTTTCGGCGGTAAAGCGATAAGCCTCTCGTTCGTGAAAAGGGTGAGCATAAGCATAGCCCGCAATACCGCCGTTAAGTTCAGCCACCTTGTACGGAAAACCCAGCGTAAAGCGGTATTGCTCAATCCTCCCGCGAAAATCAGCCAATGCCGGCACTTTAGTTTCAAAAGTTACACATGTTGTCTGTACATAGGGCGCGTAGATGTCAAGTAACGCCTGTGCGTCATCCGACTGCACATCACGAATAGTCAGCGGCATATTCTTTAGTCTCCATATTTATATAATATTCACGAATATCCAGAATGGTAACACTGTCGGGATATTTTAAATACCCTATTAAATCATAAATATTCTATAGTATGTTTTCAAGGTTTATGTCCGGCTGACAATTTTTTTATTCCGGCAGTCCGTAAAAACTAAAAGCTTCTTTTAAAAATGGCTGCGGAAATAATCAAAATAATCTACTAAATTACATATATTTATCTTAAAACTAATCAAAAATATTTTTTATATTTTATTCAGACTTTATAAACAAGGAGAACTGTTATGAAGAAAGTTGTATTAACAGCAGCATTGATCATCGGTTTGATGATTGTAATGCTGGCGGTGTCCTGTAAGTCCGGTCCTAAGGACATGGATGAGCGGTACAAAAACTTGTATGATGCTAATACCGGGCTTGATCTTACCGGAGCTGGCACATATACGGTAAAAGAAGGCGATACATTGTCGGATATTTCCAGACACGCTTATAATGATGGTTTTTATTACCCTATCATTATGCTCGCTTCGCGGGGCGTAGTTATTAACCCCGACAAAATCAGGCCTGGTATGACTCTTACCATCCCCGATCTTGAAAGAAACAAAGCCAATGCTGCCAGCAGAAGAAGCATGAAAAACTGCCTTAACGGATTTGCCAGCATTGAAAAAACCAAACAAAATCCGAATCAAGGTTTAATCAACGGCTTTAGGAAACACGCAGACGAACTTTAATTCGCTGTATGGAAACGCAGCGGTGTCAGCTAACGCATACGGCGTCTGACACCTCTGCGTGTACCGGAACGGAATCGAAAAACATTTGTGTTGATGTACAATCCTGCTTAATAAAGACTTTGTTCCGTAGTTAGGAGAAAGTAAATGAAAACAAAGATTTTTTCTGTATATATTTTATTTGTATTGTTCCTGTTGATAATTTCCTGCAAGTCAGCGCCGGATAAGGCTTCTGATACAAAGACTGAACCTGCCCGGCCATCAGTGGCTGTTTCCGAAGACAATACGGCGGATAGTGCGGCGACGGCAGTCCCTGTAGTTCCTGTAACTCCCGCAGAGTCGGTAACTTCTGCAACACCGGCAACTCCTGCCTCTCCCGTAACTTCTACAACACCGGTAATTCCTGCAGCTCCGGAAAATCCTGTATTTGTGGAAATGTTAGCGGCTCCAATGAGCAGAGCGGATGCCGCCAGAAAACGCGCTGTTGATTTTGGATGCCCTGATTATTTTCCGAGCGAGTGGTATACTGCCGATTCTCAGTACGCTGTTGCAGCTAACATGCCTAAAACAACTCAAAGTAACGTGCAGCAGGCGGCTGTAATGTATGATAATTCAGCTGATGCCTACGATGAAATTTTCAGGAGAACGATACCGCTTTATGCACAGGCAAGAAAAGATGAAATAACGGCGGCAAGGGAAAGATTGATTAATACCGGATTTAAAAATTACTTTTACGATTATTTAAAGGAAGCGGACGATAAGGCGCTTCTGGCGTTAAGCCTATACGAAACCGGGGATTATTATAACGCGAGAGATACTGCCGCCGACGCTTTGAGCGATTATGAAACCCTGTATACCGGCGCAAGAATTTTGCAGGTTAGGCAGGAAATTATCGAACGTGATTTTGTGAAGTATGACGCTGACAACTTTGAAAAAACGGACGAGGCTGCGTTAGCGGTCAATGACGAGTATAAAGCCGGAAAAAAAGGTAAAGCTGCCGCCGATGCAGAAAATGTATTGCGCCGCTATAACAATGTATTGGCAAACGGATGGAGAGCCTACGCCGGAGAAAAACGCGCTGCAGCTGTTTCGGAAAAGGAACGGGCTTTAAAGGAAAAAGCCAATATTGCCTCCCGTGATTTATTCCGCGAAGCTGACGGTATTTTTAATAGAGCCGAGAAAAGTTTCACCTCACGGAATTATCAGGATGCCGTCGTTTCATATACGGATTCTGACGCGCTGTTCTTGCAGGCCAGACTTGATACGGAAGAAAAACGCAGAAGAGCGTCGGAAATAATAAAGCTGGCTGAAGAAAAAATTGAAGAAAGCGGTGAAACAGCCATTGATGCGGAAAGAATTATTGAAGGAGGAACAAAATGAGCCGTAAAATATGTTTTTTACCGGTAATCTTATTGTTTTTAACATTTCAGGTATTTGCTCAGCATGAACCGGAGATTATTATGCCTGAATATAATTTTGCCCCGTATTTTGCGGCGACAGTTCCCGGTGAGGAAGAATCGTCAATACCAAAAAATATCCTTAACAATGAATTTTATCTTGAAAGCCTGCGCTTAAACAAATTGGCTCAGGAAGCCTATGATTACGGAGATTATGACGCATCAGCAAAATATGCCGAAGAAGCAATACGTTATGCGCGCCTTTCGGATGAATATGTCGCTGTCAAGTTGATTGAAGAAGCGAAGCGGCTTTTGCATTGGGCGGATATTAACAATGTTGTTAAACGTTATCCGAATAAATACAATGACGGAAAAAAATATTATGAGAAGGCGGTTGCGGCGCATTCAAATGATGAATTGGAAAATGCCATTATTGTGGCTGTCAAATCCATAGAAATTTTATCGTTATTGGAGGCAGCAATGGGCAAAACTGCCGTATTGCCGAAACAGTATACAGTCAGAACATGGGCTGCGGAAAAAGACTGTTTATGGAACATTGCGGGGTACCCATGGGTTTACGGAAATCCGGATAAATGGACAGAACTATACGAGGCAAATAAATCAAAATTTCCCGATCCGAATAATCCCAATTTGATTAAACCGGGAATGGTACTGGATATTCCAAGTATAAAAGGAGAAGTCAGGCAGGGTATGTGGGATTCAAGCCTGATCTATCAAGCGCCTTAAGTAAAAAATGTAAGACTTGTTTGACAATTATTTGAGCTATAGACTTAAACTTACTAGTTGTCAAACAAGTCTAATTAATTTTTTGGCATACGAGATGCCTCAAATTAAAATGTTACCGAAATGACCTGTTGCCTCATTTAGAAAATGTTACCGAAGCTATGAATCCTCTTTGGAAATGATCCGNT
>JGI20171J14444_1000005_pt1 | contig 94288 bp, 82 predicted proteins | sample TergutNc150P4_FD_14444 | JGI IMG/M metagenome (IMG submission 14444) | reverse complement strand
CCGCCCGGGCAAGCGGTGCCACTGCTACCGCTGGCAGTGGCACCGCTTGCCCGGGCGGGCTTGGGGCGGCTATGCTCGCAATCTGGTGTGGCATGATTAATTCAGCACTTCTCTTGATGAGTAATATACCCTACCGGGGCTGGCGGCGGTTGCGGCAGCGCTGACCGAACCAACATGCCAAACCGAATGGCCGTCAGTGGCGGCAGCGGTGCCGGTTGTGGCAGCAACGGCTGCCATGATCTCGTCTAGGGCATTGGCATCCACTGCCAAGATCATGCCCAACCCCATGTTGAAAGTCTTCAGCGCCTCATCCGAACTGAGACCGGCGGCATCACAGACCAAGCTGATGATTTCTGGAATCGGCCAGCTACCCAGATGCAGATGGGCATCAAGGCCAACGGGCAAAATGCGGTTCAGGTTCTCCGTGATGCCGCCGCCGGTAATGTGTGCCGCCGCCCGAACTGGGAGGCCGAGCTCAAGCAGCTCCTGTAGCAGATCTACGTAGATGACAGTCGGTGCCAAGAGTGCGCAAGCCAGCGAACGACCGTCGGCCAGTTGGCGGCAACACAACTCGGAATCACTGAGCTTGTCGGTAAAGGCGCGCCGCACCAAGGAGTAACCGTTGGCGTGCAGCCCGCTGGAGGCTAGGCCAACGAGCGCGTCACCAGCTTGAACACGATGGCTGCCGAGCATCCCGTCGCGCTCCACCACACCAACGGCAAAGCCCGCCAAATCGTAACTGCTAGCCACCATCACACCCGGGTGCTCAGCCATCTCGCCGCCAACCAAGGCGCAGCCAGCTTGGCGGCAGCCGTCGGCTATACCGCCGACGAGCTCGGCAGCAAACGGCGCCTCAAGACGGCCGCAGGCCAGATAGTCCAAAAAGAACAGGGGCTGGGCACCACTGGCCACCAAGTCGTTGACGCACATCGCCACCAAGTCGATGCCAATCGTATTATGGCGCCCCAAGCGCCTAGCCAGATCGATTTTGGTGCCGACACCATCAGTGCTGCTAACCAACACCGGGTCATGCATCCCCTTCAGAGCAGCAGCGCTATAGAGGCCACCGAAACCGCCGATATCGCCGATCACAGCAGGTGTGTAGGTGCCTTGGACAGCACTGCGAATGGCCTCGACGGCGCGGGCACCCTCATCGATATCCACCCCGGCATCCCGATAGCTGATCTGCCCTAGGCGTTCATCAGGCTTCATCATTTCCTCAATCCTCCAAACTGAAGAGCCGCTCGGTGGAAAGCTCATCACTGCCGTCGAATCGCGGCTCCAAACTGCCGCAAAAAACGCCGGCCGCAAGCTGTTCGCGTGGCATTACCGGATAATCACCGCTAAAACAGGCGGTACAGAAGCCATGGTGTTCAGAGCCTACACTAGGGAGGTGCCGATCAATCATGCCACACCCTGACCCATCAGAAACAATCCCGTTGCCCTGCTCCCCACCCGCACTGCCCGGATCCCCGGTCGTACAGCAAGAGAGCAGCCCTTCCTCGCTCAGATAAGCCAGCGAATCGGCGCCAATGAAGTCGCGAATACCCTCAAGGTCTTTACTGGCAGCAATCAACTGCTGTTGGCTGTCGGTGTCGATGCCATAAAAGCATGGCCAGACGATGGCCGGTGAGAGCACCCGGAAGTGCACCTCGGCAGCACCAGCATCACGCAACATGCTCACCATCTGGCGCGAGGTGTTGCCGCGGACGATACTGTCGTCCACCAACACTAGACGCTGGCCGCTGATCACCGCCGACAACGGGTTAAGCTTCAGGCGGATGCCACGCTGGCGCAAGGCTTGGGTCGGTTGGATGAAAGTCCGCCCCACGTAGCGGTTCTTGACAATGCCCTCAGCGTAGGGAATGCCCGAAGCATGGGCATAGCCGATGGCACCAGGGATGCCGCTGTCCGGCACACCGAGAACCAAGTCGGCTGACACATCAGCCTCAACAGCCAGCCGTCGCCCCATTGCCGAACGAGCCATATAGACCGAGATACCATCCAGTATCGAATCTGGGCGGGCAAAATAGACGTACTCGAAAATGCAGAAGGCGCGTCGCTGAGGCTGCAAGGCCTGCTCACTGGCCAGCCCTTGGGCGTTGATCCGCAGTATTTCCCCGGGCGCGATGTCGCGCACAAAACGGGCACCGACGATATCCAGCCCGCAGGTTTCCGAAGCTACCACCCAGCCCCGATCGTCCGGCAGCTCTCCCAAACAGAGGGGACGGATGCCATTGGGATCGCGAAAGGCGTAGAGTGCGTCGGCAGTGATGATCACCATGGCATAAGCACCTTCGAGCAGCTCCATGGTGCGGCGGATGCCCTCGCGCATGTGGTTTGACTGACGAGTAAAATAGGCGATGAACTTCGCTGCCACCTCGCTGTCCGAAGCCGAACGGAAAGAATAGCCCATCCCGATCAGTTGGTTGCGCAGGGCGTTACTGTTAACTAAGGTACCGTTGTGAGCAAGTGCGATAATCGAGACATCGATGTTGGAGAGATGCGGCTGGGCATCGTTCCAAGAAGCCGAGCCGCCGCTGGTGGAATAACGGGTATGGCCGATGGCTACCTTACCTTCCATGGGTGCCAACGTGGCCTCGCTAAAAACCCGGCTGACCAAGCCTTGGTCTTTATACACCAGCACCGAGCGACCGTTGCCAACAGCGATCCCCGCCGACTCCTGACCACGGTGCTGCAGGGCATGCAAGCCAAAGTAGGCCTGCCGAGCCGCATCGCCGTCAACGGTGAAAACCCCGAAAACCGCACAGGCCTCCTCAAGACGATCAGAGCAATCGCAAACAGCACCGCAAGTCTCTGGGCCACAAGGCTCAGAACTCATAGATTGATATGCGTCAGTCTTCAACATCTGATCCGGCTTCATGCATAAGGTGTCGGCAACAAAGCCTTGGGGGCATTCTCGTCCGTCGCAATCACGATGACCCGCGCCGAGGTGTCCATGAACTTACAGGTAGAGAAGCAATAAAGGTTAGTGCTCTCCAACAGTGAGTCGTACTGGCCGGATTTCAAAAAACCGCCGAGGAAGGCCTTGAAGTCATGGAAGTCTCCGTCACTGGCAAAACTCAACCGCCGCACCTCCTCGCTCCCCTTGCACTCGATCGCCGCCCGGACATGCAGACGATAGATCTTCTCCGGAGTAAGGATGATGACCCAAGGATGGTCAGTGAAGAAACTGGGGTCGGTGTACTTGGTGAATTCCGAGAACATCGCATTGCCCAGCATGTTATGGCCATAGATGTAGTTACTGATATCTGTGAAGTTCGGGGAATTCTGGTAGTCTAAGAAAATTGCCCCGGAGGGGTTCCAAGAGCCGTCCGCTGTATGGTTCAAGTAGTAATCGTTATCCGCACCGCGAACGATCGGGTGGCTGAGCGGAGTCTTGGGCACATAAAGCCAACCGACAATATCCGAGTTAACGGCCTTGAGCGCCGCCCAATCGATGTTCGGAAGGTCCCCATCACCGTCAACGGCATAAGCATCTAAAAGCTCGCCGTCAACACCAGCCGCTGTTGCCAGCCGTTGATTGCCGACAACGACCGAAAAATGGCGCCAAACGAAAAAGCCGCCAATTGCCAAGGCTATAACGATACAGATGATGCCAGCGGCCAAAAGCGGACCCGACCGCCGTTTTTGCGAACTGTGCTTTGCCCGATGCCGACTTTCAGATTTCAATTAGCTGCCCGTTCGTCTGGGGAAACGCCGATTGTTGTGACAGCTTTAGCTGCTCTTGTTGCTTTTGCTGCCCTTACCCCCGGGCCTACTGGACTTGTCAGGCTGTGCCGGTTTTGACTGGTTCGGTTTGCTGGAGCCAGAAGATGACGGCTTAGTTCCCGCAGGCTTCGACTTGCTGCCATTGGCAGAAGCGGAAGTCTTGGCTGCCGCTGGTTTCGGCTTGCTGCCTTGGCTGGCCGTTGACTTCGGCTTGCTGCCTTGGCTGGCCGCTGGCTTTGAGCCGCCGGAGCCGCCGGACTTGCCAGAAGCAGCAGGCTTGGCAGGCTTGCGCTCAGTCTTTTTCAGCTCCTTAAAGAAGCCCTTGAGTATGAACGCGATTATGGCCGCTACAAAAACAATGCCCAATACCAAGAAAAACCCGTAAGACACATCAATTACGTTGAAAAGCCGATATGTCCGCTCCAAGAAAGGTACGGTTTCTTGAGATACAGTTTCCTGAGTCGCCACCAGAGCAGTCAGCCCAGCAGAGGTTAGTGCCATGATGCCCATTCCGATCATCCTTTCGACGGCGGGTTTTCCCGATGGAAGGTTTTCCCTAGCCAACTATTCTAGCACAGTCCAAGAGGGCACCGATTAAATTAGGAAATCGCAACATAATGCCAGCCCGTCCATGATTAACGTTCGTTTGGAGGGACACAGGCCAGTGCCTGCGCACCCGGCGCTGCTGTCATCGCCGCCGACAGCAGTGCCGGGTGCGTAGGCAAAGCCGCAGCGCCCTTGCCCATGGCCGGAAAACGGCATTCGCTCAAATATCTGTCGAGAACTCCTGACCTGTCAGCAGCTCGAATGCCTGAATGTAGCGCTGACTGGTGGCCTCGATGACCTCGGCTGGCAAGTGCGGCGGTAATCCCTGGCGATCCCAGTTGTCGCGCAGCCAGTCTCTGACGACCTGCTTGTCGTAGCTCGGCTGCTCCCTGCCCTCTTGGTACTCGCCACTTGGCCAAAAACGTGAGGAGTCCGGGGTCAGCAGCTCGTCGGCGACCACGAACTCACCGTTCAGCATCCCGAACTCGAACTTGGTGTCAGCGATAATGATGCCACGGTGAGCGGCCATGTCCCGCACCATCCGGTAGATCTCCAAGGAGTCGACGCAAAGCGTCATGGCAGGCGTCCGGCCAAGCATCTCCACCGTCTGGTCAATACTCAGCGGCAGGTCGGGCTCGCCCGGAGCACCCTTAGTGGTAGGGGTGTAGATGGGGTCTTCTAGGCGGCTGGCCTCGACTAGGCCGGTTGGTACTTCCACGCCGCCCACTGTCCCGGTCCTCTGGTACTCCTGCCAAGCACTGCCGGCCATATAGCCACGGACAATGCACTCCACAGGAAACATCTCCACCTTGTGCACCAGCATCGAACGGCCTTTCAGCTCAGAGGCATAAGGCCGAAAACGTGCCGGATACTCGCTGACATCAGCACTGATAAAATGGGAGCCGATAACAGCATCAAACATCTCAAACCAGTAGATGGACATCTGCGTCAACACTGCACCTTTATGTGGAATCAGGTCGGGCAAGACGACATCGAAGGCCGAGAGACGGTCGGTTGCCACCATCAACAACTGCTCTCCCAAATCGTAGATATCACGAACCTTGCCTTGGCGGTCCGGGGGAATCGCGTCTGTCAGTAACATCTGTTAGTCCTTTCGGTACGGCATATCAGTCTTTGCTGTACTGCGTCAGAAACTGGCGACCAACGGCAAGGTGATCTTGAAGGCACTGCCCTTGTCCACGGTACTTTCCACATCGATGGTGCCACCATGGCGGGAAACAATTTCCTTGACCATTGCCAAACCGAGTCCCAAACCACCGCTCTCCCGGGAACGCCCGTAGTCGGCACGCCAGAAACGGCTGAAGATCTTGTCAAGATGCTCATCTTTGATCCCCACTCCGGTGTCCGCAACGGTTATCTTGGCCTGCGCGTCCTCACTGTACACTGTTACTATAATACGCCCACCCGGCAGCGTGTAGCGGGTGGCATTGGATAAAAGATTGGCCAACGCCCGGCTCAAGAGGTTGACATCTCCCATTACCGTCACATTGGGCTCGGTATGGCACTCGATGAACAGCCCGGCATCCTCCACCATCAACTGGTAGGTAGACACCATATCCTCTGCCATCTGCGCCAAGTTTACCGTGTAGCGCTGTAGGCGGGTACGGCCACTTTCCAAGCGCGTCAGATCCAACTGGTCGTTGACCAGCTTGCTAAGCCGAATGATCTCATGGTTCAACGTTAGAAGACGCACCCGGTCGACTGCCAGCACCCCGTCGATCATCCCCTCCAAGGTGGCCTGAGCAGCGGATAAAGGCGAGCGTAGCTCATGGATCACATCGTTGGTAATACGGTCCTCCATCGCCCGCAATTGCTGCATATCGCTCAATATGCCATCCAGCCCTTTGCCAATACTGGAGCAAAGGTCATTGCCCTCCATGTTGGTGCGAGCATCCAGTTTGCCCTCCAAAGCCTGACCCAACACCCAGTTGATCTCCTTCAGCGGTCTAGACAGATAACCTATCAGGGGGACAAAAGCCAACACACCGAGCAGCATCGCCAACAGTGCCGTCACAAAGGTGCCGAAAAGCTCGCTGAAATCATAGGACTCGGCCCAAAATGAGGCAAAGAAACCAATGCTGAAAAGCGCTACCAAAAACACCATCGCCGCACAGTAAAGCAGAGAGCGTGTCCAGAGCAACGTCTTGCTGCCGATTTTCTTCGCTTTGCCTTGGCTGTCTAGCTGTCCGTTTCCATCAAAATCACCTACCATGCAGGCTCAGTTCTCATCAATTACTTTTCTGGTTTTTTGGCGAAGCAAAGCGGTAGCCCACACCGTGCACGGTGATTAGCCATTGCGGCTTCTTGATGTCATCCCCCAACTTGGCACGAAGGTTTTTGACATGTGAGTCAATGGCCCGCTCATAACCCCTGTACTCGTAACCGAGAATCTGATTGGCCAACTCCATGCGCTGATAGACACGCCCCGGGAAACGAGCTAGAGCTAACAGCAAGTTGAACTCACTTTGGGTTAGCCTGATATCCTGGCCCTTGGCAATGACTCGGCGCCTAGGAACATCAATACTCAGGTCGTTGAACTCCAAGATGTCGCGCTGGGGTTCTTCTGCGGCATGCGACCTCCTGATCAAGGAGCGCACCCTGGCCATCAGCTCCAAAGGCGAGAAAGGCTTGCCCAGGTAATCATCGGCCCCCAGCTCTATGCCGGCGATCCGCTCGTCTACGTCATTCTTCGCGGTGAGCATAATGATCGGCACGTCTGATACGTCGCGGATATGCCGGGCAACGTCTTCGCCAGAAAGCACCGGCAGCATCAGATCCAAAATGACTGCCTGATAAGAGCCGTTATCGAAGGCATCCATAGCTTGCTGACCGTCAGCCACTGCGGTCACCAAATAACCTTCCCTGCGAAGATAGGCCTGAACCGACTCCCGTATCGCCGGCTCATCCTCTACCAAAAGTACGCTCACCTCTGAAGTCTCAATTGTCATGTCTCTCCCAAATAATTTCTTGAACAAAAACTACAACGATCATCCATATTATCTCATTTTTCGAAACCATCTTGAGTGCTTAAGGGCAACAAATAGTAGCCATTTATCCCGTTCAACAGCCACTCAGATGCCATTTTTTAAAGAAAACACTCTAGCTATTACCTTTGATTTGGCCGGATCATTAGAATTTTGAACCGTGCCGTAGACAATAAGTTTATCCTGTACGCCCCAGCCCATCAAAATATCGCCGTAATCGGCTGAGTCTGCCAAGGTGGGGATGGCGAAAAAACAACCGTTAGCGACATCCAAACCAACAATACTGGTGGTGGAACGGGCGCAAAAGAGGTTTCCCAACTGTACTGGTGTCAAACTGGGCATTCTTCCCAAACATAACCACTTGCCGTCAGGCAGTGCCCAATAGGTGCCAAAGGATGAAAGACCGCCGACGTTGGGGTTGTTGCCCTCAATGCTAAAACAAAAACCCTGAGGCAGCCAGACAGCTTGTGAGACCCTCAGGGACTGAGGCAGTATCAGCGAAGCCAACTGTGCCTCGTCCGAAGCGCTCAGCGCGAATAGACGGTAATAGATGTTTTTGTCATCCACTCTGGGAGCCACGCAAACAACACCGTCGCTGGCGATGACATCACAGCTTAACCTGCCGGAAGAGGTCAAGACGGTCCATGGCTCTCCTCGCCCTAGGAAGGCTGTTTTGAGATAGGAATCTTGGTACTGAGCCGCACCAGAAGGGTTAGGCATAACCGTCCAGTAGACTTTATCTTGCACCACGGCCAACTGTGGTGTCTCGTAGTCCGACGTACCCATGTCCAGCAATTGGGCTTGCCCTGTGGCAGATGCCGCCAAAGGGGCGGCATAAACCTGCCAACTGAGGTCAGCGATGTCCAGCTCCGTCCAAGCCAACACAGATTCACTGGCCCGGGCATCGTAAACCAAGGCTCCGGGATGCCCTTGGCTGGTGCCGGCAGCAGTATCAGCCAGTAAGCTCATCTTGCCGTTCCGCAAGTCCAAGAGATTCAGGTCAACCAACGTATCGCCCTCTGAGCGAGGCACTAAGGCGATGGCGCGGTTGCTGTCGATCTGATATGCCTGGGAACCCAAGGGCAAGTCAAAACGCTCCTCCTCGATCAGGTATTGGTTGGTCTTGGCCTCTTTGAAGTCTGTAGCTTGGACCACCTGGTCTTTTGAAACGCGCAAGATGGATGCTGCATCTAAGGTCACCTCGCCCAGCGTTGGCACGACCGCAGCCTTGCTTGCCGGGGCGCTGGCAGCAGTGGCATTGCTTGCGCTGCCGCCCTGTGACCTACAGGCGCCGAGGCTGAGGATACTGGCACTGCCGAGAATTGCTGCACCGGCACTGATGGCGGAGCCTAGAAAGCGGCGGCGGCTAACGGCAGTTTGGCAAAAGGGCTGGCGTTCCATGCCTAGCGATCCTTCTGGGTACGGTTGCCGATGTCTGGGCGAAAAAAGCAGCCTTCAAATTGAATACAGTCGACGGCCTGATAGGCCAAAGTGCGAGCAGCTTCAAAGCTCGGAGCCAAGGCCGTGACATTCAGCACCCGACCGCCAGCAGTGACCAAGCTACCGTCAGCAGCCAGTGCTGTTCCGGCATGGTAGACCGTAACACCAGGCAAGGCCGAAGCTTCTTCCAAGCCGCTGATCGGCATGCCTTGTCGATAGCTGCCCGGATAGCCGCTTGCAGCCAAGACTACGGAAACCGCCCAGTCTTCCGAGAAACCAAATTGAAGCTGGCCGAGGTCGCCTCGTGCCACTGCAACCAGCACCTCCAGCAGATCGCTTTGTAGGCGAGGCAATATCGCTTGGGTCTCTGGGTCGCCGAAACGGGCGTTGAACTCCAAGAGCTTTGGGCCGGATTCAGTGAGCATGAAGCCACCGTAGAGCACGCCGCGGTAATCGATATGATCGACAGCCAAGCCGGCCACCGCTCGTTCCATAATCTCCAGCATCGCCGTCTGCTCTGCCGCACTGATGCCGAACGCCGGCGAGGTGGCCCCCATGCCGCCAGTGTTCGGCCCAGTATCGCCAACACCAACCCGCTTGTGGTCTTGGGCGAACGGCATCGGCAGCAATCGTTGGCCGTCAGTCAGCGCTAGAAGCGAGCACTCCGGACCGCTCAGGCATTCCTCTAAGACGACAGTAGCGCCAGCAGCACCGAAACGACCGCTGAAACAGTCAATGATCGCACATCTGGCCTCGTCTAGGCTGGCGGCCACCGTCACACCCTTGCCAGCAGCCAAACCGTCAGCTTTGACGACTATCGGTGCGCCGTGCGCAGAGAGGAAGGCCAGGGCATCGGGAATGCGCTGAAAGCTGCCCCACTTGGCACAGGGCAGGCTGTGACGATCCATGAACTCTTTGGAAAAACGCTTGGAGCCCTCGATACGTGCCCCTTCGGCACCTGGGCCGAAAACATCAATACCAGCAGTGCGCAGCTCGTCTGCCACGCCCTCCACCAGCGGTAGCTCTGGGCCGATGACCACCAAGCCGATGCCCTGTTGGCGCGAGAACTCAGCGATAGCCGCCGCATCGGTCAAGGGCAAGGCAACATTGGTGGCCACCTGGGCTGTGCCGCCATTGCCCGGAGCCACAAAGATGCGACCAGCGGTAGACGAAGTAGCCAAGGCACAGGCCAAAGCATGCTCCCTGCCACCGCTGCCCAATATCAGGATATCCATGCAGCTCCCTTCAGAGCCTACAGCCGCTCCCGGAGGGCAGCGGCAATCTCGTTAGTACTCATAATATAACGTTGCTTGCTGGGCAAGGCAGCGAGGAATGCCTGTCCATACCATTTGGTTGTCAAACGGCTATCTGCCAATACCAGCGAACCTTGGTCGCTGGCTGAGCGGATCAGCCGCCCGGCGGCCTGCTTAAGGTCGATCACGGCCTGGGGCAGCACGTAGCGTTTCCAAGCGCCGCTCTGGCGCTGTGAGCGTTCGCAGGCCAGTGGGTCGGTGGGGCGGCCAAAGGGCAGCTTAGGGATCACCACGCAACGCAGCGTCTCTCCCGGTGCGTCAAAACCCTGCCAGAAGCTACGCAAGGCGAACAGTGACAGTTCCCGGTCGGCCAAAAACTCCGCTGCGAGGCGGCGGCTGGCAGATCGCCATTGGCAGCGTAGGCGGATGCCGGCCGCGTCCAACCGATCATGCAAGCTGTCATAGAGCTTTTCCATATCGCGACGGTTGGTAAAAAGCGTCAGTACACTGCCGCCCATGGCTGTGTGTACCGCAAACAACAGTTCAGCCAGCGCCGACAGATAATGCTGCGAGTCAGGGGGCGGCAGGTCTTTGGCTAAATATATAGCCATCTGCTGGTCGAAGTCATAGCTGCTGTTAAGCTGCAGACTGTCCCAGTCTTCCCTCGGCAACTGTGCCAAACCGCTGCCTTGGGCGAAGTAATCGAAGCCATCCCCGGTTGAGAGAGTGGCCGAGGTAAGAATAACGCTCATTTCCTCGGGGAAAAAATCCTCGGCCAGAGCCTGTCCGACATCCAACCGTGCTGCCAGCAGATGGTCGTTGGCGGACCCTGGGCGACGGTCAAGCTCGGCAGAGTAGACATATTCCGGGTCATCGCCATCCAACACCAGCTTCAGGGCAAACAAAGCATCGCCCAGCTTGGCGGCCAACCCCGCTAGATCGGCTTGAGCATCCAGCAGCTCCTTGAACTCGTTGGCCAGCGACACCAAGTCGCGACAGCGCTTCCAAAGCTGCTCCAGACGCTGGTGCAGCAGGCCGCCGGAGGAGGCCAGGTCTTGGAATACCGGGCTTTGGCGCCGCTCGTTGTTGATCCAGAGGTCAATACGGTCGTAACTCGATGCCTCGGCCAGCACCGTCAGCCCCTTCAGCTTGCTGAAAAATACCCGGTTGAGCTGGATCAGTCCGATTGACTCGGCCAGAGTCTGACCAGTCAAGGCCGCCAAGATGCCGGATCCGGCCAGAGGCCGAGCTGTCGAGAGCATGAACTTCAAGATACCGTACTCGCCGATCAATGCCTCTAAGGTGGCGCTCAGCTCTCGAGTGCCCACAGCGTAGGAGAGCTGGCTGCGTGCCTCGTCCTCTAACCCATGCGCCTCGTCCACCACCCAATGGCGGATCCCCGGGAGAATGCCACCGCCAGCCATCATGTCGCAGAACAGCAAGGCTTGGTTGGTGAGCACAATATCGCTGGTGGCCGCCGCCCGGCGGGCGTTATGCAGCAGGCACTGCTGATAGTAGCGGCACTTCCGCTTCAGGCAGTCCTCAGCACTGGCTACCACCTCAAAACGGGACAAGCCGCCGCTATGCAGGCTCAGGTGGTCGAGGTCGCCACTGGCACTGGTGGAAACAAAGCTCAGCAGATAGGCCAGCATGGCCGCATCTCGACCGGTCGCCTGGCGTTGTTGCTGACGGGCCTGAGCCTGTAGCTTGCGCAGACAGGGATAATGGTCGTAGCCCTTCAGTGCCTCATAGGCCAAGCCGTCAGGCAGCGCCTGTTCGAAGCGTGGTAATTCGTTATAGAGCAACTGGTCGAGCAGCGTGTTGGTCTTAGTGGCAACACCGCAACAGACGCCGTTGGCGCGGGCGAAAAGCGCCAACGGCAACAGGTAGGCCATTGACTTGCCCACGCCGGTGCCAGCCTCCACCGCCAGGTGGCTGCTCTCGTTCAAAGCCCGGGCAACCCGTAGTGCCATCTCAAACTGCTCGTTGCGGCTTTCAAAATCCGGATACATCTGCCCTAGAAGACCCTCGGGCGTAAAGGCTAATGCCAGCTGCTCGCGATCTATGAGCTTCGGAAAATGCTGGGGGTCTACCCCAAAAAGGTCTCGGGCATCCTGCTTCTCCAGCTTGGGTCGCTGCTGGCAACGTTGACGGCGCACCTCGGCCAAAGAGAAATGTGCCTCGGGAAGACTGCCTGCAACCTGCAGCAGGTACGGACGGAGTGGCCAGTCAGCCTGGGGGAAAAGACCGGCCAGCTTGGCCGGCAAGCCAGCTGGCAAATCGCTGAAGGCCACCAGCAATACCCGCCAGAGCTGAGCCAAGCTCTCCACGTCATCGAGGGCGCGATGACTTGAGCGCACATCGCAGAAGGCCTCGGAGAGCGCGGGCAGCTTATGCTCGCGGCAGCGCGGCAAACTGATGCGCGCCAGTTCCACCGAGTCGCACCACGGAACAGTGTCGATAAAAGCGTAGCTTTGGGTAGCGGGCGGGCGTTGCAGGGCCGTAGCGGGCGGGCGTTGCAGGGCCGTGCCGATCGGTCGCTGATGCCCGGCACCCACAACCCCCCGGGCCGCTGCCGCCAGCATGTCATGGTCAAAGGAGGCGTTGTGCGCCACTATCGGGGTGTTGCCGATGAACTCGGCCAGCCGGGGCAATACCTCCCCAATTAACGGCATTCCCGCCACGTTGGCATCCGAGATGCCAGTCAAGTCTGTGATGTGCGCCGGAATCGGCTGGGCGGGGTCGACCAAACTGGAAAAACGGTCGACTACCTGCGGGCCGCGCAGCCGCACAGCAGCCACCTCGATCACCTTGTCATATTGCGGCGCAAGCCCGGTGGTCTCAGTGTCCAGCACTATCACGTCTGCCTCTAAAACACCGAAGCGCGTCTCGCGGGCGCGTTCACTTAGCGAGGCATACTGGGAGATGATATCCGGGTCGGTCCCGGGTATCAACAGCTCCAGCAAGGCTGGCGAGGCCGGGTTCACTTCAGGCTCGCACCAGCGCCCGTGTTCGGCTTCCCGGGTGTTCCGCTGCCCGTCGTCGCCGAGCCATCAGCACTCTCGGCTACTTCTTGGCCTACGCTCGGGTCAGCCACCGCAGCATCGCTGGCAGCCTCGGCCTGGGGGCTGAACAGGCTGGCGCTGTTCCCTAAACTGTAGAGCGGCTCCGTGAAGTGCAGATGATCGTCATGGTGCTGATATAACCAAGCCAGCACAGATGCCTCGTCATCGCCTTTGCGTGCCCACTCTACGATGACCGCGTCGTTTGTCCCTTCATCCATCTCGACAAAGCCATCATAGGCGAAAACATAAGAGTCAGCCAGCCGCTCCATCTGGAACAACGTCTGACGGGCAGACGCAAAGATGGTTTCGTCATCGTTGCCTTCCTGCTCTTCGATATTCAGCTCGTCTCCACAAACCACGACCAAGAAGGGCTCAAAACCGCCGTCCTCTTCCAATTTCATGGCCGCCTCGTCCAAAGCAAAGAACACTGCCTGCTCCGCTGGGTCATCGTCAGACAGCTCGCCTAACAACTCGTCATCCATTGCCTTTAGGTCAGCCGCCCCGGCAGCCGTAGCCCCGAGCGCTGCATCTGTCTCGCAGCCTCTGCTGGCTGTTGTCTGGCCGTTCGTATCGACATGGTCTTGTTGCCTGTCGTCCATTCAAGTCTCCTTTACAATCGCCACTTCGGCGGTTTGAACCAAGTCCCGATAGTAATATGCGCTATGATCTCAAGCATCATCTCTTTTGTCGGGCGGCTTGGTCATTGCCGTCATCAGTCAACCGATTATAGCAGGGAGTAGCGATGCGACATGAACCACAAATGCTGAATGTGGATGCTCTGCAGAAGATCTCGCGGATGTGCTTTGTCTGTGGTCAGGACAACCATATGAGCTTGCAAAGCCAGTTTCTAGAGTTGGAGAACGGGCGGCTTTGCGCCGTCTTTCGCACCGTAGAGGAACATCAAAGCTATCCGGGCAGAGTCCACGGCGGGGTGATCTCGGCAGTTATGGACGAGACCATCGGGCGGGTGGTGCAAATCAAATACCCCGAAGTTTTTGGAGTGACCATTGAGTTGAATGTCAAGTTCCGCCAGCCCGTCCCCCTAAACCAAGAGTTGAGAGTGCTGGCTTGGGAGCTGTCTAGCACTGCAAAGGTCTTCGATGGCCAAGCCTTGTTGCTGCTAGCAGACAACACGGTAGCGGCCGAAGCCACAGCACGCTATTTGCGGCAGCCTCTAGAGGGCATAACCGCCGATGGCCTAGCCGCTGACGAATGGTTCGACGACACACGTCCATATCCGGAGAGGCTGAAGGTCTAGCCTCCAGCGCCTCGATGTCCTCGGGCCACGGCATCGACCACCGAGGCCAATGCTGAAGGTCTAGTCTCCAGCGCCTCGATATCCTCGAACTCATGCCCGTTGTCGGTGAGTATAGTATTCTTGTAATGTGCAAGTGTGTTCTTGATTGTCAAGCCTCTTCTCTATCTCCCTTAAAAATATCAAATAGTCGTCAGATATCTGCAGAGACGAGGAAATTAAGCAAGTTGCGTTTGTTTTGACGATTGAATCCCACCATTTATGCGAATCCATTAGCTAGAGCGCAGATGCCGCACGCCTCTAGGGGTAAGCATCCGCACTTACTGCCACGTGTTGCGGTAAGTCTGGGCTGTTTCGGTTACATTGCGGTCAGTATGGAAAGTTGCCGCACCCCTCCGAACGGTTCCGAACCCGTTACAACAAAATGGGGCGGCGTATTTCCACTGGCCTGATCTGTTATAGTTGACCTTTACGATCAGTTAGGAGACCTTGGATGGCAACCCGCAATCCTATGAATCAACGTTACCAAGGAACAGGGCCTGAGGGGCAGACTCGCAAGTCGGCGGCCTCGGTCAAACCGGCCAGTGAGGCAGCCGCGACTGTTCATGTTAGAAAAAAGCCTTCCACTCCGGCCGAGAAGAAGGCGGCAGAGAGGCAGCGCAAGGCCAAATTGGCAGAGAAAGCCGAGGAACGGGCGCGCAAGGCCGCTGGCCGAGAAGAGGCGGCGCGTGCCGCCGAGATCCAGGCCAAGTTGGCTAGAGGTGAGATTACTGCCGAAGAGCTGGCTTGTGAGCAGGAGGATAAGGCAGCTAAGGCCAAGGCGCAGAAGAAGGGCTTTTTGGCCTCCCTGAAAGGCGGTATTGCGCCATCTCAGCCTACGGGCCCGGCGGCTCAGACGCCTGCCCAGAAGCTTTCCGGTAACCCGGAGTACCGGAAGTGGCGGCGCAACTACTGGCTTTGCCTTGGAGCCGGCATGGTCTGTGTGGCTTGCGCCCTATACTTCCAGTCCACAGCAAGCGGGCTTTGGATCTACTTCATGATCGCTGCCTACCCCTTGGTGATCATTGCCTTTGTGATCGATTTCCGTAAGGTCAAGCCACTGCTTAGAAAGCAACAGCAGGTAGGGCCGGGGAACATGACCCCCAAGCAGCTCAAGCACCAGATGGAGGCGCAGGCTAAGGCCGCGCAGATCGAGGAAGCCCGCAAAGCCCAAAAAGCCGCCAAGAAAGGCAGGGCTGCCAAGGTTGCTGCTGATACCGAGGGGACTGCTGGACAAGCAGCGGAAGTGTCTACAGAAGGGTCTCCCAAAGGAGTCTCAGAGGATCCCAAGTAAGGTTGGCGTAGGGTGATTGATCGGCGCTTCGCGAGGCCAGTAAAGGAGCCGTCATGAGACGTTTTCAGATCCATGTCACAGGCAAGCAAGGCATCTTTGACCCAGCTGGCGAGGCCGCTGAGAACGCTTTGGCCAATTTGGGCTATGCTGGCCTACAGAGCCTGCGTATCGGCAAGTACATCGAACTGGAATGCAGCGATGACATCAGCTCTGGGCAAGTCAAGGAGATGTGTGAGCGGCTTTTGGCGAACCCGGTGATCGAGGATTTTCGGATTGACGAGGTCGTCTGAGTGGCTGTTGGTGGCGCATCCAGCGGCTTTTGCTTTGGCATCGTTGTCTTCCCCGGCTCGAACTGTGAGCAGGACGTAGCCGGGGCATTGGCTTGGCTCGGCTACCGCTATCGTTATGTTTGGCACCAGTCCGGCGACCTTGAAGGCTGTGATGCGTTGATTCTGCCTGGCGGTTTTTCTTATGGCGATTATCTGCGAGCCGGTGCCATCGCCCGTTTCTCGCCGGTGATGGAGGCAGTGCGCACCTGGGTCGCCGCCGGCGGCCCAGTGTTGGGCATCTGCAACGGCTTTCAGATACTTACAGAAGCCGGGCTGTTGCCCGGGGCGTTGCGCCATAACCTTAACCTGAAGTTTCTCTGCCGTCCGGTGTCCTTGCTGGTGGAGAAGAGCGTCTGCCAGTGGCTTGACCTTCCGGTTGGCACCGTATTGACACTGCCAATCAACCACTTCAGCGGCAATTATTACTGTGACGACCTGATGCTCGGGCGTTTGGAGGCCAAAGGTCAAGTAGTGCTGCGTTACTGTCAGCCGGATGGCTCGGAGGCTCGGCAAGCTTCTGCTCCGAACGGTTCTGTGGACGGCATTGCCGGCATCACCAATGAGCGCGGCAATGTCTTCGGGCTGATGCCACACCCTGAACGGGGGGTCGAGGGAATCACTGTCGGCTCAGGCTTGGGAACTGATGGCCGCTATTTTTTCTCCGCCATCGTCAAGAGAATGGCGGGGCGGGCATGAGCGCGGAAACTGAAGAGACGGTTGCTGCCGACGGTCAGGACGCCTCGGTCAGCCGAAGTGCCACTGTCAGCCATGGTGTTGGCATTCCTGCGCCGGTTTCGGATCAGATAGACGTGCTTGATGCCGAGCCTGCCTTGCAGTTGGCCATGGAACTCGGCTTGACTGCTGATGAATTCGCCGAACTGTCCCGGATCCAAGGCCGCAGTCCTTCGATCACCGAACTTTACATCTATTCTTTGATGTGGAGCGAGCATTGCTCCTACAAGCATTCCCGTCGCCAGTTGAAGAAGTTTCCGACCGCAGGTCCTGCGGTGCTGCAAGGGCCGGGCGAGAACGCTGGCGTGATTAGTGTCGGCGAGGGCTGGGCGGTGGCCTTCAAGATGGAGTCGCACAACCACCCCAGTGCTATTGAGCCCTTCCAAGGGGCAGCCACTGGTGTCGGTGGCATCATCCGCGACATCTTCACCATGGGTGCCCGGCCGATTGCCGTGCTTGACTCATTGCGCTTCGGCACTCTGGATAAGCCGCGCCAGCGCTATTTATTTGAGGGGGCGGTATCTGGCATCGGTGCCTACGGCAACTGCCTAGGCGTACCCACAGTGGGTGGCGAGATCTACTTCGATGCGGCGTATGAGGGTAACTGCCTGATCAATGTGATGGCCGCAGGGCTGGTGCGAGAGGAGCGGTTGACCCATGCCATTGGTGCCGGCCCGGGCAACTTGGTGGTGCTATTGGGCTCCACCACTGGCCGTGACGGTATCGGCGGTGCCAGCGTGCTGGCCTCCCAGGAGTTCACCCAAGCTGCCGAGAGCAAGCGCCCGGCAGTACAGGTTGGCGATCCTTTTGAGGAGAAGCTGCTAGTTGAAGCCTGTTTGGAGTTGATAGAGTGCGGTTTAGTGGCAGCGTTGGGCGACCTCGGGGCCGCCGGTTTGACCTCCAGCGCTTCGGAGATGGCCAGTCGCGGTGGGGTGGGCATCGATATCGACGTTCGCAAGGTGTTGCGCCGTGAGCCGGATATGCAGGCCTTTGAGGTGATGGTCAGCGAATCGCAGGAGCGGATGTTAGCCGTGGTGCTTCCGGAGAAATGGCCTGATGTGCAGCAGATCTGCGATCGCTGGGGTGTGGCCGTCAGTGCCATTGGCCAGATTACCGACAGCGGCCGCTTCGTGGTGCGAGACAGTGGTATAGCCGATGCGGCGGGCCAGATAGTAGCCGATATACCGGCTGCGATGCTCACCGAGTCAGCACCGCTGTACGACCCGCCCTGCACTCGCCCCGCCTACTTGGATGAACTGGCCGCTTTCGACATCGCCAGCCTACCGTTGCCTGACGGCTCCGAGCAGTTGGCGGCCTGTTTTTTGCAGCTTTTAGCCAGCCCGAACATCTGCTCCCGGGCTTGGATCTGGCAGCAATACGACCATCAGGTGCAAAACAACAGCGTGGTGCTGCCCGGCTCCGATGCCGCCGTGCTGCGTATCGGCGATACTGGCCGGGGAGCGGTAAGCCGCCGTGGCATCGCCCTGAGCAGTGATTGCAACGGTCGCTATTGCTACCTCGACCCCTATCGTGGTGCTCAAATCGCCTTAGCCGAAGCAACGCGCAACGTGGCCTGTGTTGGTGCCCGGCCAGCGGCGGTTACGGACTGCCTGAATTTTGGCAACCCAGAGAAACCCGAAGTCTACTGGACGTTTGTGGCCGCAGTTGACGGCCTGGCTGAAGCCTGTCGCCAACTGGAGCTGCCGGTGGTCAGCGGCAATGTCAGCTTCTATAACGAAAGTTTTGGGCGGCCAATCTACCCAACGCCGACCGTCGGCGTGGTTGGCGTGTTAGAAGACATCGCCCAAGCGACAACACTGGCCTTCAAACAATCTGGTGACGTGATAGTGCTGGCCGGCTGCCCAACGGCGGCTGAGCTGGGCGGCAGCGAGTATCTGAAGGTGACCCATGGCTTAGTGGCCGGTCCTTGTCCACAGCTAGACTTGGCAGCCGAGGCAGCCCTGCAAAAAGCCCTGTTGGCCGCCCATCTTGCTGGCTTGGTGGCCAGTGCCCATGACCTTTCAGAGGGCGGCTTGGCCGTGGCATTAGCCGAGTGCTGCATGGCTGGCGGCTTGGGCGCCCATTTGGACACGGATGAGCTGGCTGACGGCTTGAGTGCCGCCGAAAGCCTTTTTTCTGAGACCCAAGGCCGGGTGCTGTTGAGCGTGGCTGCCGAGGCGGCCGATGCTTTGCTGGGGCAGTTGGTGGCTCACCAAGTACCCTGTCAAGTGGTCGGTGAAGTTGGTGGTGATGAGCTGGTGGTCGGCTCATGGCTGCAGGTGCCGCTGGCTGAGATGCGCGAAGCCTATGAGGGCGCCTTGGAGCGATGGGTCAACGGCTCAGCTCACGATTTGGCATAACAAAGATATCAAATCAGAGGTTTCCGAACAATGTCGCTATGGTCGACTGCGCTCGAAGGGCGGCTGAAACACCGTTGAATAGCAGCGGTGGGCGGTGCCTGGTAAATTTTTCCTAGAGAAAGTCGCAGTTTCCGAGATATACGTCTACCATTTAAACTCTGGGTGTTGTATCATGACATGCGGTGTTGCGGCACTGCGCCAGAGCAGAGGGTCATGGCCTACGCTGTAACACCATTTTATTGGCGAATAGAAAGGCTGTTAGTGAACGACCAACCCCATAGTCGTAGCAAGGTTCACAAACCCTAGCCCTTTCGGTCTCCTTTACGGTGGCCGCAGGGCTACCGGTTAATCCGTGAATTGCTTGGCTTTACACTCTCAGGCATGGATCCCTTGGGATTTTGCTGCCTGACCGATTGCTTTTAGGCATCCACGACTTGCGAAGGAGACGCGCATGCTTTATTTATCCCAACTGCTGGGCAGGCCGGTACTTGACTCCGATGGAGCAGAGGTCGGTCGCATCAGCGACCTCGCCATCCAGACCGGTGAGATATTCCCACGCATCACTTCCTTGGCTTTTCTCGGGCCATCCAAAACGCCTTTTATGGTTTCTTGGCGTAAGTTCGTGGCCAAATGTGATGGTGACAGGGTGGAGCTAAACAAGCCCGGTGTCGATATCCGATTCTCCTATTTGCAGCCCGATGAGCTTTTGTTGTCCCGCGACCTGTTGAACAAGCAAATCGTTGACACCCAGGGCTTAAAGGTAGTGCGGGTCAACGACCTGAAGCTCTCCAGTGCCGGCCAGACCCTGCGCCTACTGGGTGCCGAGGTTGGTATTCGTGGGTTGATGCGCCAGCTGCTACCATTGGTAGAGCGGCTTGCCTGTCGGCTGGCCAAGCTTTTACGGCGACCGATTGATGAAAACATCATTGCTTGGAACTATATGGAGCTGGTCGACCGCGACCTTTCCAGTGTCAAGCTGTCGATGTCCCACAAGCGCCTCTCTGAGCTGCATCCCGCCGATGTGGCGGACATCCTCGAGCAGCTCGATCCCCGGCAGCGGGCAGCAGTCTTCGACCATCTGGACAAGCAGCAGGCTGCCGAGACCTTCAGCGAGCTGGAAGATGAGTTCCAGGCCGACATGATCGACGACTTGAGCGAGCACCAAGCCGCCGGCCTGTTGGCACAGATGGAACCAGACGATGCCGCCGACATCCTCGGTGATCTGCCCTACGAGAAAGCCGAGAAACTGCTCTGGCTAATGGGCGTCTCCGACGAACAGCGTATCCGCAACTTACTGGGCTATAAAGAGAAGTCCGCCGGTGGCATCATGACCTCGGATTTCGTGGCCTTACCAGAAGAAACCAGCGTCGGTGAGGCCATCGAGCACCTTCGCCGTTTAGACGACGGCCATGAAGGGGTCCATTACCTTTACACCCTGGATAGCGAGGGACACTTGGCCGGAGCGCTGTCACTGCGCGAGTTGGTATTGGCCGACAACGACACCGAACTGGGCAAGTTGGCGGAAACCGACCTGATTGTGGCATTGCCGGAAGTTGACCAAGAAGAGGTAGTGGAGCAGATATCCAAATACGACTTGCTGGCATTGCCAGTGGTGGACGAGAATCGCAACCTGTTGGGCATCGTCACTGTTGATGATGCCATAGATGTCATGGCCGAGGAGCACTCTGAGGACCTGCAGATCGCCGGGGCCACCAGCTTGAGCCGCGATGGCAGCGGCCTCGGCCTCGGCGGGCTGGTGCGTTGGCTTTTGCGCAAGGAGATGTGGTTTGTGATCTGGGCCGCCTTGGCCATCTTGCTTACTTTGGCCGGCTACCTGCCAATCTTAGCTCCGGCATTGATTTTTGCGCCCTTGGTGCTGCTGGTGGCCGCCGACGTGGTCAGCTACGCCTTCAACGACCTGTTGGAGTACGGCTCGACCGACGATGCTCCCAAGGCCCGTCAGCTTCTTGGCCGCAACCTGCTGGCTTCGGTAATCAGCGCTCTGGTGGCTGGGATATTCGGTCTCGCACTGCTCAGCGCCCTAGGCACGACTGATCTGGCCGGGCTTGGCAGCGGCACACTGGCCAGTGGCAGCGCTGCTAGCGGCGTTGCCGCAAACAACACTGGCGGCGGCGTTGCGACCTTGACCGGCAGCGGCGGCTTACAGGATTTCATCGCTTGTGGCCTCTTGTCGGCAATGGCAGCGATACTGGTAGTCGTCTTAGCCAGCGCACTGGTGACGATGGCGGCCAGGCGGCGGCTGGAAGCCGACAAGCCGCCAGCGGTGTTGCCAATGACCCTACTGATGATGGCCCTGGGGCTGGCGATATTGATCGGCATGCAGCTACTGCTGAGCGCCCACCCCCTAGCCTGGACACACCTGATAGTGAGCTAGCTGATGAGCGCCGAGACTAGGAACGACCGCAAGGCAGCAACTGCCGGCAAGCTAGGCAGCGAAGGGAAACAGCGTTCCCGTCTCTGGCTGATACTGGCGGCCATGGGGCCGGGCATCATCGCCGAGCTGGCCGGCAACGATGCCGGCGGCATCTCCACCTTCTCTGTGGCTGGTGCTGCCTACGGCTATACGATGCTTTGGGCAGTGCCCATCGCCATGCTCTTTCTGATGATCGTCCAAGAGAGCGCTGCCCGTATGGGAGCGCAAAGCGGCAAGGGCTTCGCTGCCCTGATCCGGGAGAACTTCGGTGTCCGCTGGACGAGCTTCGCCATGTTGGCGCTGCTGGTGGCCAACATCGGCACGACGCTCTCCGAGTTCGCAGGCATCGCCGCCGGCTTAGAGTTGTTCGGCATCAGCAAGTACATCGGTGTCCCGGTGGCCGCCATCGCCGTCTGGGCGCTGTTGACCATCGGCTCCTATCGGCGTATGGAGAAGATACTGATGGTCATCTCCCTAGTTTTTTTGACCTACGTGGTGGCAGCCTTCACCGCTCAGCCGAATTGGGGGACGGTGGGTGCCAATACCATTATCCCCCACGTAGTTTGGGATAAAAGCTTCTTCGCCTTAAGCATTGCGATCATCGGCACCACCATCGCCCCTTGGATGATCTTCTTCGGGCAAAGCAACGTGGTGGAGCGGCGGACATCTATCAAAGACCTGTTCTACCAGCGGGTAGACGTGTTTTCCGGTGCCGTAGTGGCCTGCTTGGTGGTCTGGTTCATCATCATCACCACTGGCACCGTGCTCCACCCCCAAGGCATCGAAGTCGTTGATGCCGAGAGCGCTGCCAGGGCCTTGACGCCAATCGTCGGCTCCTATGCCCAAGAGTTATTCGGGGCGGGATTCGTCGGTGCCAGTTTCTTGGCGGCCTGTGTGCTGCCGACCGTCACCGCCTATGCCATCTGCGAGGCCTTCGGCTGGGAACGGGGTGCCGACCGCAGCTGGTCGGAAGCACCAATCTACAAGGGGCTGGTGACCGTGATCATCATCATCGGCAGCGTGGTGGTGCTAGTGCCGCAGATCGACCTGATGGGGGTGATGCTCACCGCCCAGTTCGTCAACGGCATCCTGCTGCCGATACTGCTGATCTTCATGCTGCGGATCATCAACAACCGCCGGGTAATGGGTGCCTACCGTAACCGCCGCTTCGCCAACGCCTTAAGCATCCTAACCATCGCGGTAATAGTGGTGCTGACAGCAATACTGCTGGTGATGCAGGTGCTGGGCATCAGCTAGGGAAGCACCGGGCTATTCCGCCGGGCTATTCAAACTTCAAAGCCTCGGTTACTCACATCGAAGCCAAATCTATCATTCCCCTGAACACTGTATTTGATCATGTCAGTTCCTACAATCACACTGCCATCACGATTGACACACCCTGTTACGACCACTGCCAGCATCGCCAGAACAATTAGGACAACCCGCAAAAGCAGATTCCGTTTTCTGAGTATTGTCGGCCTACTCCATCCTATTTACTCCTGCTCGTTGCAGCTCCGATTGTTGCGCGGCCGACGGCTGAGGCCGGTTATCGCCCCAAGGATAACGGTGACTATGCTGATGATGATGGCGGCAAAGAAGGCACTAAAGAAGCCCTCGATGTAAAGGTTGGTCTCAAAAAAAGTGTTGCCCGCCCAGCTGGCCAAATACAACAGCAAGGTATTCAAGACCAAGGCAAAGATGCCTAGGGTGAGAATGGTGATTGGCAAAGTGACTGCCCTGATGATCGGCTTGATGAAAGAGTTTATCAGCGCCAAGATGGCAGCCAAGACCATTGTTGGCAACAATAGCGGGCTGCCGAGAATGCCGGGGGCTGCCTCCAGCCTTGGCCAGCTGCCCACAAAGCCGATGCCGGGCACAACGTAAAAAGCCGTTGCGACCGCTATTGCTGTGATAATCCAAATTCCGATGTTCCTTAACATAATAAACTTCCTCTCTCCGTTTCGTTTCTCCGTCTTACGTTTACTCAAATGTCTACCGCAGAGGGCGACGGCTATTCAGTGTGCCGCCAGCCAAACTGCCTGCCCCCCCACTAGGTCCTCTTTACCTCCCCACCAAGCCTCCTTCCCTATTCTGCCGCCAGCAAGCTCTCCGCTGCAGCTAGACGCACACAGAGCGTCAGCAGCTCGCTAGCCAACCCCAACTCATCGATCGATGGGTAGGTCGGGGCGATGCGGATGTTTCTGTCACGTGGGTCATGGCCGTATGGCCAAGTGGCGCCAGCTTCAGTCAGCGCCACGCCAGCCGCCTTGGCCAAGGCCACAGTACGCTTGGCAGTGTTCGGCAGACCCTCCAGTGAGATAAAATAACCGCCACGTGGCTCAGTCCAAGTCGCAACCTCCAGGCCTTGTAGCTCGCGGCAGAGGGTTTCTTGCACTACTGCAAACTTCGGCGCTATCAGCTCGGCCAACTCGGCCATATGACGGCGAATACCTGCCATGCCTAAGCCCGGGCCGCCGCCCAAGCTCTCGAACCAACGCACATGGCGGAGCTGGTTTATCTTATCTGCGCCGATAGTCTGCAGCGCCATCTGCTTTTCGATCTCGGCTAGATTGGTTGCCGATGCAGCTATGGCGCTGATGCCAGCACCAGCTAGGGTGATTTTAGATGTGGATGCGAACATCAGCCAGATATCCGGGTTGCCAGCCTCTTCACAGGCGCGGCGCAGGTCAAGCAGCTCATCACCTGCCCCGGGGCAAAGGTCGTGCACAGCATAGGCGTTGTCCCAGTAGATACGGAAATCCGGCGCGGCCGGTTTAAGCGCTGCAAAACGTCGCACTACCTCGTCAGAATAGGTAATACCTTGGGGATTGGAGTACTTCGGCACACACCAGATGCCCTTGATGGTCTCGTTGGTGCTAACCAGCCTCTCGACCACGTCCATGTCCGGTCCCTCGGCAGTCATCCTCACGGGAATGTTATTGATGCCCATCGCAGCGGTAATCGCGAAATGGCGGTCGTAACCCGGTGCCGGGCAAAGGAAGTCGACAGTCAAACGATGCTGCCAAGGCTGACAGCCAGCAACACCGTAGATAACGGCGCGGGCAAGAGCATCGTGCATCAACGCCAGCGAACTGTTGTTGCCGATGATCAGCAACTCCGGCGGCAGACCGCCCATCAGCTCGGCCATCAGGGCGCGTGCCTCCGGAATACCCCGCAGCACACCGTAGTTGCGCGTGTCCTCACCGTTGGCATCGGCCAACGGCATCTCCCCACTCAGGGCAGTAAGCAGTCCGTGAGACAAGTCGAGCTGCTCAGGAGCCGGCTTGCCACGTGCCATGTTCAGCTTCAGCCCGCGTGCCTGGAAGGCATCGTAGGCTTCTTGCAGCACCGCCAACTCCGCTTGTAGTTCGGCGGCATTCATCTTCTGATAACTCTTCATCTGATCATGCTCCAAAAAAACACATAGTGCCTCCTTAGGCACTAATTAATCATGCCGCACCGGTTCCGGCAAATTGCTGTTACTCGGCGCTTTGGCCAGTATGACCCGCGCTTGCTGCAGCTGCTCGCTGACACGTTCACAGGAAGTGCCACCTTCAGTTGAACGCGCCGCCACCACCTGCTCGATATCCAATGCCGCTAAGGCTTGCTCGTCGAACAACGAACAAACCGCCCGCATCTCGTCTAAACTGAGGTCGGCAAGTGTCCGGTCGCTCTTCGCCGCCAATAACACCAGCTGCCCCACCACATGGTGCGCCTCACGGAAGGGCATGCCCCGTGCCACCAGCCAATCGGCCAAGTCAGTGGCAGCCATAAAACCGCCCTCAGCACCAGCGCTCATCGCCGCCTCATTCACCGTGGTGTGGGCGAGCATGCCAGTCATCGTCCGTAGCGACAGCTCGACAGTGTCCAGTGCATCGAAAACCGCCTGCTTGTCCTCCTGCATGTCTTTGTTATAGGCCAAGGGCAGGCCTTTCAGCAGGGTCAACAGAGCTGTCAGATCACCATAAACCCGCCCGGTCTTACCCCGAATCAGCTCAGCAAAATCGGGGTTCTTTTTCTGCGGCATGATCGACGAGCCAGTCGCGTAGTCGTCAGAGAGGCTGATGAAGCCGAACTCAAAGCTCGACCAGAGTATCAGCTCCTCACAAAGCCGCGACAGGTGCATCATCACAGTGGATGATGCATACACCGCATCCAATATGAAGTCCCGGTCACTGACAGCATCCATGGAATTCGGCACCACCAGCGCCTGACCGGCAACATCTACAAAACCCAACTCCCGTGCTGTCTGTCGACGGTCGAGGGGGTAGCTGGTGCCAGCCAGCGCCGCAGCACCCAGGGGGCAGACGTTGGCGGCGCTCCAAGCGGCCCGCAGTCGTCGCACATCGCGGTCAAACATCCAAAAATAGGCCAGAAGATGGTGGGAGAAAAGCACCGGCTGAGCCTTCTGCAGATGGGTATAGCCAGGCATTATCACACCCAGATGCTCCTCGGCTAGCCGGACAATCACCCGTTGCAAAGCCACCAGCCCTTCCATCAGATCAACAGTACGGCTTTTCAGGTAGAGGCGGATGTCCAAGGCCACCTGATCGTTACGGCTGCGCCCAGTGTGCAAACGCTTGCCGGCCGCGCCGATACGCTCACAGAGGCTGCGCTCAATGGCCATATGGATGTCCTCATCGGCCAATCCGAAAACAAAGCTGCCGGCCTCGATCTCTTCGCCGATCCCAGCCAGCCCAGCCTCAATAGCAGTAAAATCGGCCTCCGAAATCACGCCGACAGTAGCCAGCATCCGAGCATGAGCCACTGACCCGCGAATATCCTCGCGCCAGAGCCGCTGGTCAACGGCTATTGAGGCTCCGAAGCTAGCCAGTTCGACCGAGGGCACGGACTCAAAACGCCCGCCCCAAAGCGGTCGGACGACCGGGCAGCCCGCGTCGACCGCGCCTATGGCCAGACCGTCACTGGCCGACTGCATGTTATCCTCGGTCAATTTACTTCAACTTCCTCTGTTGCCTGGCCCAAGTCTGCACTGAAAGGCCAAAGATATCGATGAAGCCCTTGGAGGCATTACGGTCGAAGCTGTCCTTCTCACCGTAAGTGGCTAGGCCGAAGTCATATAGGGAACAATCACTCCTGCGGCCAACAGCCAAACAGCTGCCCTTGTGGAACTTCAGGCGCACATCCCCGTTCACCGACGGCTGGGTGCTGGCCAAGAAGGCATCCAAGGCCTGTTTCAAAGGGCTATACCAATGGCCATAATAGACTTGGGTCGCCCATTCCTGCTCGATGGTCAGCTTGTAATGGAGCAGGTCACGTTCCAATGTCAAGTCTTCCAAGGCCTTGTGGGCCTCGATCAAGGCCAGAGCGCCCGGGGTCTCATAGATTTCCCGCGACTTTAGGCCGACCAAGCGGTTCTCTACCATATCGATGCGCCCGTAGCCATGCTTGCCACCGATCTCGTTCAGCCTAGTGATGATCTCCATAAAGCTTATCGGCTGGCCATCGATGGCTGAGGGAACTCCGGCCTTGAAGCCAACGACCACGTATTCCGGCTGGTCAGGTCCCATGTCAGGATCTTGGGTAAGCTGATAGATGTCCGAGGGCGGCTCTTCCCAAGGGTCTTCCAAGATACCGCACTCAATAGTCCGACCCCAGATGTTGTCGTCGATGGAGTAGGGTTCGGCCATCGTGGTCGGCACCGGCACACCCCGGGCACGCGCCCAGTCCATCTCGGCCTCACGGGTCAAAAGGTCCCATTCGCGTACTGGTGCCACAATTTTTAGATCCGGGTTCAAGGTCAATGCGCCAACCTCGAAACGCACCTGATCGTTGCCCTTGCCGGTGCAGCCATGCACTACGTACTGAGCTTGGTACTGCTCAGCAATCCGCACCAAATGTTTGACCAGAATCGGCCGGGAGAGCGCAGAAACCAGCGGATACTTGTTTTCGTACAAAGCATTGGCAGAAAGCGCCAAGGTCAGATACTCGTTGACGAACTCCTCTCGCAAGTCCAGCACCAAGCACTCCTGAGCACCCATATCGATGGCCTTTTGACGGATAAAATCAAGGTCTTGGCGTTTTTGGCCAACGTCGCCGACCATTGCCACCACATCGATGTCCTTCTCTTCGATCAACCATTTGATCATCACCGAGGTGTCTAAGCCCCCGGAGTAAGCAAGTACTGCCTTTTCACGTGCCATTGAACTCTCCTTCTAACTTGTTTGTACCAGCCATATGGCCGCTTATCACTAACTGTTTCCTATTGTCTTTTTGCAAGGGCACAAGCTGCAAAACGTCGCCGCCCGTCCCTGAACAGACGACTGTTCAGGCAGCAAAAATCACGGTACGCCACACTGAAAGTGCTTGCGTACGCACCATAATTGCCATTTCCCCGGCAATTGCCCATTACAGGCCCCCTTGCTCAATGTAAATCCCGACTGCCTAGCGCAAACGGAGCTTATTGATGGCCGCCTCGAAGGCCTTAGCCTGATCGGTATCAGCCGCGACCACTAAGATAGTATCATCACCAGCCACCAAGCCAAGAACATTTGGCTCCCCCGCTGCCTCCAAAGCCGCAGCAACTCCTTGGGCACTGCCAGCGGCAGTTTTCACCACCACTAGGTTTTGAGCCACAACGACATCGGTTACCAAGTCAGACACCAGCCTCTGCAACAAGAGATCCTCTGAGAGGATATAGACGCCCTCCGCCAGCTTGCGCAGCCCCATCTCGTTGATGTCCCGGGATACGGTGGCTTGAGTACAGACAAAGCCCATGTCCTCCAAGCCATCAACTAGATCGCGTTGGGTGCGAATCATGCGCTGTCGCACCAACTGGCGAATTGCATCCTGCCGAACCATACGTTTTCTCATAAATGCACTCTCTTTCGAAGAATTGTCAGCCTTCCAGAAGGGTCAGCCTTCCACAAAAACTCCATACTCAAACAATACTGAATAAACAAGTGCTTGTCTATAAATATTCTGCAAAGAATACGCTCCAGAAGTCCGATAAGTGCTGGCATAGCAGATTCTGACCGAAAACAGCACCACATCCTGCCAGCAAGCCTACTTATCCCAGGCCTCCTGCCATCAGCAAGTCGAGCAGGGCCTGCTGGGCATGCATGCGGTTCTCCGCCTCATCGTAGATGCGCGAATAGGCCGCATCCATCACCTCGTCGCTGACCTCCTCATTGCGATGCGCCGGTAGGCAGTGCAAGAAGATGGCATCGGCAGCGGCCAGCCTCATGCTCTCCCCATTCACTTGGTAGATACCAAGGTCGGCAACCCGCTTATCGTGCTCGGCCTCTGCGCCCATGGATGCCCAACTGTCTGTAACCACCACATCGGCAGCGGCCAAAGCCTCAGTCGGGTCGCGTACCAGCCTGATCTGTGCCCCGGTAGCAGCGGCCATCGCCTCGGCCTCGGCCAAATACACCGGGTTCGGATCATAGCCAGCAGCCGTGGCAATAGTCAGCTCCATGCCGCTTAAAGCCACTCCCTCTAAAAAGACATGTGCCATATTGTTGGCACCGTCCCCCAAATAAGCCACCTTCAAACCTTCCAGCCTGCCTTTGCATTCCCGAATGGTCATGAAGTCGGCCACAGCCTGACAAGGGTGAAAGTCGTCAGTCAGGGCATTGATCACCGGCACACTCGCCCAATGGGCGATCTCTTGAACCCGAGACTGAGCAAAGCTGCGGATAACAATGGCTTGAACATAACGCTCCATGACCATTATCGTGTCTTTGACGGATTCACCGCGGGAGAAGGCCGAACTGGTGTCGCTCATCACAATCGGCTGGGCTCCAAGCCTGAAAGCGGCACGCTCAAAGCTGATTCTAGTACGCAGCGAGGGCTTCTCCAGAATCACCGCCACAGCCTGGCCAGTGTATGGTGCCGCAGCCTGAGCCGCACGGGCGTCCTTCTTCCAAAGGGCTTTGGTCTCAGCGGCCTTATCCAACAAAAAAATGAATTCGGCCGGGGTCAAATCAAACAGGCGCAACAAGTCCCGTCCGGCCAGTGGGTTACCTTCGATTGGGGCAAACATTAGTCTGTTCTCCTTTACAGGGTCTGAATGACGGCTCCAAAGCCGATCATCATCGTTGCTACGTCTTCCGTGCTGCAGCAAAGCGGCGGCAAAAAGCGTAGCGTATCCGAGCTGGTGGCATTAAGCACCAATCCAAAGCCGCTCTTCTGGCCACGCGCCAAGGCAGCCATCACCACTTCCCGGGCAAGCGGCTGTTCCAGCTGAGCAGCCAGCATCAGGCCTTGGCCACGCAGCTGGACGATGCCCGGAAGCTCTGCCAACCTCTCTTGCAGATAGGCACCCACATAGGCCGCCCGCTTTGCGGCATCCATTTCCCGCAAGACCTGAATGGTGGCGCGGGCGGCGGCCAGCGCCAAAGGATTGCCGCCAAAGGTCGATCCATGGTCACCGGGCTGTAGACTGGTAGCGGCCACACCGCAGGCAGCCACAGCCCCGATCGGCATGCCCGAAGCCATCCCCTTGGCCATACAGACCACGTCCGGAATCACGCCATAGCCTTGGAAAGCAAAAACCTCCCCGGTGCGACAAAAGCCGGTCTGCACCTCGTCCAGCATCAGCAGCATACCCCGCTCAGCAGTCAATGCCCGTGCCGCCTGCAGGTACTCTGGGCTGCACGGCCAAACGCCGCCTTCACCTTGGATCGGCTCCAGCAGCACGGCCACTACCTTACCGGCCTCGGTCTCAACGTCCAATGCCGCCTGCAGCGCCGCGCTGTCATTTAATTCCACATGAATAAAACCGGGCAACAGCGGTGCAAAGACATCCTGCTTGGAGGGCTGGCCAGTGGCGCTCAAGGCTCCGAAACTGCGACCATGAAAGGAGCTTTTGGCACAGACTATTGTGCCTGCTCCATCCAAGGTTTGAGCGCCGTAACGCCTGGCCAGCTTGATTGCACATTCCAGAGCCTCGGTGCCACTGTTGGCAAAGAAGGTCTTCCAAACCTCTCTTTGTGCCACGCCGTCGGGGGCGGCATCGAAGCCGTAGTTCAGCAAGCCGCTAAGCTCCTCGGCCAACTCGCCTCGGCCTTCGACGTAGTAGAAGTTGCTGACCTGCACCAATTTCTCGGACTGCTCACGAATCGCTTCGGACACCTTGGGATGGCAGTGGCCGACACTAACTGATCCGATGCCGGCAATAAAATCCAAATACTGGTTGCCGTCGACATCAAACAGCTGAATGCCAGCACCCCGGACGAACTGCACCGGCAGCCGCCCATAGGTCTCCATAACGTATTGCCTCTCCAACTCTTGCTGCGCAGAAAGCGCCATTACCTCTCCTTTCCTGGATACCGGCTTCCAAAGAAACACCGGTTGATCAGGTACACCATATCACTAACCCAAACACTTCAGAAGAAGCACCGACCGAAGCTGCCGATCGCCTCAGACAACTGGCTCCGAATGAAGCTTTAAAGCTAGGTTGTTCAGCGGCGATGCCTTGAACTCATCGGGCGAGTAGTTCTCGTCGTCCGGCATGATCATTGTGCCCACGCCCTCGTTGGTGAACATCTCCAACAGTAGTCCATGGCAGATGGTGCCATTTAGGATGTGGGCGCGCGGCACTCCGGCCTCCAAGGCCATCACCGCCCCCTCGATCTTAGGGATCATGCCAGCGCTCAGCGTCCCAGAGCCCAGCAGATCACGGGCATCGCTCAGCTTCAACCTGAAGATCAGGCTGCTTTTATCCTCAAAATCGGCGTAGAGGCCATCCACATCGGTTAGGCAGACCAGCTTGTGGGCACCAATGGCCGCCGCAATTTCACCAGCTGCCAAGTCTGCATTAACGTTATAGGCTTGGCCGTCCTCACCCACCGCGACACTGGCAACAACCGGAATGTAATCGAGGTCCAAAAGGTCGGTGAGCAAGGTGCTGTCGATCTTGGTGACCTTGCCGGCCATCCCCAGCTCTTCGGAAAGCTGAACGGCCTTCATGATATGGCCGTCGGACCCGTTCAAGCCAACTGCTAGGTGACCGTGCTCATTAAGCTGCGCCACCAACTCTTGGTTGACCTTGCCGATCAACACCATCTTGACAATATCCATCACTGCCGGTGGCGAGACACGCATGCCGCCTTTAAACTCCACCGGCAAGCCAAGCAGCTTGGAGAGACGGGATATCTCATTGCCACCGCCGTGCACCAATACCGGCTTCAAGCCGATCAACTTCATCAAAACGATATCGCTCATCACCGCCCGCCGCAGCCCGTCATCAGTCATAGCCGCGCCGCCGTATTTAATGACCACGGTCTTGCCAGTGGCCTGTTTGATCCACGGCAGAGCCTCAATTAACACCTCGGCCAGCCGCAGCGATTCGGCTTGAGCAGCACGGATGTTGGCAATATGTTCGATGCGTTCTTGCTTATCCATATCAGCGCTTCCTTAACTCCGGTAGTCACCATTGATCGAGATATACTGATGGGTCAGATCACATGTCCAGATCACAGCACTGCCTTGACCGGGGCATCCTAGATCAACTTGGATCTCGACCTCATCGAAAACATCAAAACGGCGTAGTGCCTCCGCCTCGTCAAAAGGCACCGGCAAGCCGCGCTCCAACACTTGCAGCCCAAGGATGCTAATGCTCACTTGTTCCTGATCGAACTCGGCACCGCTTTTGCCTAGAGCCATGGCGATGCGCCCCCAGTTGGCATCATGGCCGGCAATCGCCGTCTTCACCAGCGGCGAGTTGGCCACACTGCGAGCAGCACGGTCGGCATCCGCCTGATCGACGGCACCGCTAACCGACACAGTAACCAGCTTGCTTGCTCCCTCGCCGTCTGCCGCCAGCATTCGTGCCAACTCAACAGTCAACGTACAGAGGGATTGGACAAATACCTTAAAGGCCTCCGTTCCCACTTCGATGCCAACCTCAGCAGCACCAGTAGCCAAAAAGAAGGCCGAATCGTTGGTCGAGGTGTCTGAGTCCACGGTCACCCGGTTCAGGCTCTGGTCGATAGCCTGCTTGAAGGCCAAGTCGGCTGCTGCTTGCGAAAGACAGGCATCGGTGGCAAAAACCCCAAGCATCGTCGCCATCTGCGGCTGGATCATCCCTGAACCCTTGACCATGCCGGCTATGGTGTAGGAGCCAGCCGCAACGCCGCCGCCGTTCGGAACAGTGGCAGTGGCAGCATCGGCCACCGTGACCCGTACCGCCGCCTCCTTGGGATAGGTGTCGGTGGTCATAATCGCCTCGGCGGCGGCATGGCCGGATGCCAAGTCGCTGCCGTCCGCTGGCCCCAGCACAGCCAGGCCACGTTCGATGCCCCGTTGGAAAGACTCCAGTCCCAGCGCTTGGCCGATGACCCCGGTTGAGGCCACCAGCACCTGTTGCGGCAAGCAGCCCAAGGCAGTTGCGACCAAGGCCGCCGATTCCGCCGCCAATGCCCGACCGGCCTTGCCAGTGGAAGCGTTGGCCTTGGCAGAGTTGATGATAATGGCGCGAGCACCCTGCCCAGCAGCAGCCTGGTTGTCGGCAGCCTGTCCAAGGGAGGCGGAAGGCCGGTCAGTTCTGCGAACAAAAGCCAAATGCTGGCGCGAGAGCAATACCGGAGCGGCGGCAAAGCGGCTCTGGGTGAAAAGCCCAGCGGCAACGGCCGGCCGCTCTGCAACCATCAGGGCAAAATCCAACCGTTCACTGTTTAGCTTGAAGCCAGCATGAACCCCTGCGCAGCGTAAGCCCTTGACACAGGACAAGCCGCCGACGATGAACTCGGCAGCACCCACCCGGGTGCCGGGCTTTGTCCAAATGCTGTCTGGGAGCATCTCAGACCACCGCCGGAATTGCATCCAGCCCCAAATACTCAGGGAAGTCAAAGACGATGTTAGCGCTCTGTAGAGCCTGTGATGCGGCACCCTTCCCCAAGTTGTCGATGGCACAGCTGGCCACCAGCAAACCGCTACGGACATCCACCTTAACACCAACCTGAGCCCGATTGCTGCCCACCACGCTGTTAGTGTGCGGCATCTGCCCTGAAGGCAGCAACTGCACGAAAGGCTCATCAGCATAGGCCGTCTGGTAAACAGCATCCACAGTTTCTTGGCCAAGCCCTGGCAGCAAAAAGAGTGTGGCCGTGGCCAGCAAGCCCCGAGAAAGCGGTGCTAAATGCGGCGTGAACTGAACCATCACAGGCCGGCCGGCCTCTTTGCTCAGGGTCTGCTCGATCTCCGGGGTGTGCCGATGCACGGCCACCCCATAGGCTTGAATGTCCTCGTTCACTGCCACGAAGACGCTGCCCTCAGTGGCCTTGCGCCCCATCCCAGAAGCACCGGAAATCGCATTGACGATCACCGGTTGCTCCCAATTCAGCGCACCGGCAGCCAAAACCGGGGCAGTAGCCAAGGCAGTGGCCGTTGGGTAACAGCCGGGGGAAGCGACAAGCACCGGTTGACCCGCAGCCAACCAGTTTTGGCCACCGGCATGAAGCTCGGCACGGCAAAGCTCTGGCAGACCATAAATTGCCTTCTCCAACAGGTCAGCAGCAGTATGTGGGTGCTGGTACCACCGGCTGTATGTGTCAGGGTCGCGCAGCCGGAAGTCCGCACTGAGGTCAACGACGTTGACCCCCCGCATAAGCAGTGGCGGCACCAGCGCCAATGCCGCTGTGTGGGGTACTGCCAAAAACACCAGCTGCAACCCATCAATAGCCGTCAGCTCGTCTGTCTTGACAAAGGTTAGATCGGTACTGCCCTGCAAGGCCGGATAAACCTCGGCCAAGGGGCGAGAGGCAAAGCTGTCGGAAACCGCAGCCGCCAGCTCAAACCCGGGATGCCCGAGCAGATAGCGCACCAGCTCGATGCCAGCATAGCCGGAGGCGCCGACAACCGCTGCCCGATATTGCTCCATAGAATGCTCTCCTGTCAACAAGGGTAAGAGCGGTCTGGACGGACGCAGCCAATCAATGGGGCAATCGCCATCAGGATCATGCCGCTCTTTTTAATGTTCCCCTATAACAATAGCAAACCATCTGAATAAGTCAAGCCGATTTGACAATATTTTTGTAAATACTTTTTATTTATTCCGAAATGCTTAAATCATTCAACGTTTTATTCATTTATATTCAATTCCGTCCAGCCAGCCGATCCCCGGGAGAGATGCCGGTTAATCAAAACCCAGTCATTGCGACTCCGTGCCGCGATGACTGGGTTTGGGACTAAATCGGTGCTTCCCTAAAACAGGGGAACGATGAATGTCACATTCGGATTAACCTTGCTCATCGTGAACAATTCGTCCATCAAAAACGCGATCTTGCGAGCCCACGTTGGATCAGTGGCGTACTGATGCCAGCCCCGCTGCATTACCGCGTTGGAGCGAGCCGGATCCCACTTCATGTGGTACAGCGTCGGCTGCGGATAAGCAGCGTAGGTGATGCCGCCGCTGTCACCATCCAAATCATAGCCGTAGATGTAGTGCTCAGAAATCCATTCGGCAGCGCCGTAGAGAGCCTTGTCCACCGAGTTCCAGCCGTTTTGGATAGCCAGTGTGCGACCACCGGAAAGAGGCGAGGCATCAACCGCACCAATGCCAAAGAAGTTGTAGTAGGTTCCCGCCGGAAAAGTGCGCAGATTGCCATTGGCATCGGGAACCTTGGTTTTGCCATTATAGGTGTAGCCCTTATTGGCGCTATCGCCAAGCACCCACCGCCCCCAGCCACTCTCCAAAATGGCATGTGATAAGAAATAGGCCTCGCTAATGCCGTATTTTTGGCAGGCCGCAACGATCACTGAACCCTTGTTGTGCAGCAAGCCCGCCTTGCCGTTTGGCTGGCTGTCAACATAGGCGTTCAGTTGGGCGGCGGTGAGGCCAGAAGATCCGCGGATATTCATGAACTGATACATCCGATCACCATTGTCGTTCGGATCCACAGGATTGATCTTCTGGCCGGAACTGTTGTAATAGCCGTCTAGGCTAACCGATGCATTCTGCCAAGCAGTGAACTTAGCAAGGGTCATATTCATTTTCAGATAGGTAACCTTACCTTGGCTGACCGGACGGAAGAGCTGTGCTGTGTTGCTGCTATTGACAGTCATCAGATCAACGCTGTTGCCAGCCTTCATAGAGCCGTTATTGACAGTCAGGCTAGATTTCTTGCCGGAAATAGCGCTGACTATACGGAAGCATCCGTTACTGGCATATTGGAAGTACCACTGTTGCCGGGCATTGTTGCCAAGATCCTCCCCTTGGATGACCGGCGCAGCACCATTGCCGTCCACGCCAGAGCTAGCAGTCTGCAAAGTCATCCCAGAACCAATGTTAGCAATACGATAGCTGCCATTGGACAAAGCCGTGACATTGAAGTGCAACGCAAGCGATCCGTCATTGGCGGCAATGCCCAATTGGTTGCCTGCCGCAGTAGCACCGTTAAGGTTGCTCAAGAACATAGAGCTGCCCGAGTAGCAAGAAAAATTGTAAATGCCCGCCGGCAAAGGCGAGATGGTGGCTACGGACAACTTCAAATTGGTCTTGGTGTTGGAAGCTGCCAAACCCACAGCAGCGCCCTTGGCCACACTGCCATTGCTGGTGTTTAAGAACTTTTTCGCAGAGAGGTTATATAAACGAACATAGCCATTGCCTGCCAGATAGACTTTCCATTTCTGGGTGTTATCCCCGGTTTTCCTATAAAACCCTAACTTGCCACTACCATTAGGATCAACGCCAAGCAGCAGACCGCTGCTCATCGATTCGACAGTGTAGGTCTCATTGCCAACCTTGGTGATGTTAAGGCGCTGGTAGAGAAGATCTTGACGACTGGCTATTGCTGCTGGCGAGCCATTGGCGCTCCTGTCGCCAGATATCTCTACCCTATTGCCATTGCTCACCGAAAGCGAGCTTGACCCGTTATTCAAAAGGCTCGTGGCCTGCATCGACCAAAGCTGGTTGCTCTTGCCCGTATACTTGGCAATAGTGACCGGGGTTTTGTTCGGGTACTTGCCCTTTATAGCATTGGCGTTGAGCGCTAGGCCGCTGTATGCCAAACGGAGCACATAGCGTCCGTCTGATGCTTTGGTGATCGACCAGAGTTGGGTGGCCTTGTTGCCGTTGGTGTACTGAATAACTTTACTCCCCGCCGCAGTACCGCCCCCGGCAACACTGAGTATCTTGCCAGAGTGCGCCGCAGCAATCTTGTAGTATCCGCTGTTCGGCTGATAAGCGACGATGAATTCTTGCCCCCACCCGTTATACTTGCTCGTTGAACGGCTGTAAAGGTCAAGGCTTGCCTTGTTGGCCAGCGATGACGATGCAACTTCAAGGTATTTGCTTGGCCCGGCCTTGGGGCGGAACACATAGGTGCCATCGGCAACGGTTGCCCCTATAGCTTTAGCCAAGAACTGCTGTGACTTCTTATCCTTTGTATAAAGACCAAGAACCAGCCCGGTGCCATTGGCTTTTGAGGCACCCTTGACATCGATGCAGTACTTGCTGTTTATCTTAGAAACCAGCAGATAATTGCCATTAGGAAGTTTTTTCACCGCCCAACGTTGGTTCGACTTACCGCTATCCTTATATTGGATTATAGCCGCCCCCGGCTGAGCCTTGGTACCGCCATTGGCAGTCACCACCAAACCGGAGTTGACGTTTACAATGCGGCAATAGCCATCGCTGGTCGCCTCAAAGCGGAATCTCTGGCTTGATCCACCATAGTAGCTGTAAAGGATTGCCAAAGCCCTGGATGCGGATGACGAGCTCGAAATATCCAACATCTGCTTACGATTCGGATCCAGTGCGGTCATCAGAAGCATCACCTTGCCATTGAAGGAAGCGGTAACGGTCGTTATGGTGCCCGCAGCCGCCGGAGCAACTGTACTGCCCGCAGCCGCCGGCGCAATCGCAGTAGACTTGGCAGCGGGTGCAGCAGTGGCACTGCTGGCCGCTGGCGGTGTTGCGGCGGGCGGCGCGGCGGGAGCAGGACTGCTGACAGCATCGTCCTTGGCTGCCGGTGCCGACGGAGCTACAGGCGTTGCCACTTCGGCAGCAGACGCGGCGTTCGAAGGGGCTTGTTCGGGCGCCGTAGCTTGGCTGCCGCTGTTAATGCTTGCCTGACTGTCGCCCACAACATCAGCCTGAACTGGACGAAGATCATCGGCCCAAGCCGTCGGCATCACGCCAAAGCTCAAAAGCAACGAGAGCAGAACCACGAAAACGCTCCTCGAAAGACATCGGTCAGCATCGCCATGTCGTGATGTAGGCAAAGTCACCTTGACCGCCTTTTGCCCAGCTCCCTTATTTGGCCTATTCAACTGTTTGCGCATAAAGTACTCCGAATTCAGGTTCTGCGGGCTGCCGCCTTGTTTTCTGCATTAAAACGCCCTACCCAGCTTGACAACACTCAAAAACCGTCGAGAGGAAATGAATACTCACTCTCACCCTAGACAACCTAGTATACACTAAATTGCCGACTGGCATCTCCCTAGGGAGATGCCGGCTTGGTCAGCCGACTTTAGTCAGCGTCCAGAGCTGCTCGTAGCTCTCTTGCCAGCCCCAGACAATAGTCGGTGTACCCAAGGCTTTAGATGCCCCCAGCACAGCCATCGCCAGTCCAGACGGGGCGCTACGGATGGAGTAACGATTTGAGGATTCCTTTTTAATATTCCACTGCAAGTCCAGCGCACTGCCGAAATTGGCTTGGACAACTTGCGACCCTGCCTTGGTGACGGTGTTCTTTTCGACAGCCAGCACCTTCTTGGAATGCATCGCCGTGATGGTGTAATAACCGGTCGTGGGGTGGTAGGTCAATTTGAAGCGCTGCTCTGCTTGTCCGGAAGCTGTCCAGCTGATCAACTCGGCACCTACCGCCTTGGAGCATCCGGACACGCCCAAGTACCTCTTGGTGGCAACACTGCGCACCGTCACTATAGTGCCCGATGGCACATCAGGACTGATTTCGACAAGCGTGAATTCTTGGCATTTATCCGTTGTTGATACGCTGGCGAGCTGCAGGGCAGCACCATTTTTAGTGCTGTTGTTCAAGATGTCCAGACAATAACCGCTGGACAAGGCCGATACCAGCCGATAGCTGCCGTTAGGCTGAACCAGCAGCCAGAAGCGCTGTGCCCGTGACCCGGACAGGCCCTTGGACTGAACCATCGCCGCACCCGCAACGGCTTTGTTGCCATTGACGGTCAAATACAACCCGGAGTTCACGTTTTTCAAGGTATAACTGCCATCCGCCGTTCGCGCAAGGTAGAAACGTTGGCTGGCCTGGCCGATACACTTGGCCAGCGTGATCGGAGCCTTAGATGTTTTGGAGCCTCCTTTTACACCAAAGCTCATATTGGCCTTGGAGGCCGGCCAGATCTTCACCACCCGTTTGTCAAAGTCTGCGGCAACAGCAACACTGACGATGCCAGTGGTGGTGGAAGCACTTCTTGCGACAGACCCCGAAACCGTATTCGTCACCTTACAGTAATAGTAGGTCACGCCGACCTTTGTAGTCAGCGGGCTGTAAGTTGCTGATACAGCCCCGGTTAGCGCTTTGGCACCGCTGGCAGTGCAAGCGCTGTTGGAATACCACTGATAGCTCAATTTCCCGTTTGCAACCACTCCCACCTTAACACTTAGAGCTGCTGCCGGGCGGCCTTTGATAGCGCTGCCAGAAACCGGCTGCGAGAGTATTTTCGGAGAAAGCACGACCGTATTGGCATCCGTATTAGTATCCGGGGAACCAGGATTCGATGAGCCGCCGCCAGAGCCTACCTCGTCGCTGTTGCCACCGGCGGATACTTGGCCGCTGTTGGCACCAACACTGCCATTGCCGGTGCTGGCCGCATTGAATATCTTGGCCGCAGCCAAGGCCTTCTCTAGATTCAGTAGGCCGTACCCGAAGAAATCGTCACGCCCCGGGGTGTCCAGTTTCCCGCATATACCGTCTTCGGCAGTGGAACAGAGGATGTTTTGGACATCGCTGGGAGTGAAGTTAGGGTTGACCGCAAACACTAAAGCAGCGGCACCGGCCACGAACGGGCAGGACATGGAGGTTCCATACATTCCCATAACCCCAGAGTCGCTGGCATAGCTCAGGGAAAGTATCGAGCCGGTGGCATCCCCACCGGGCGCCGCAATATTCTTGGCTGGGTTGTGGTCACTATAGGAGGCATGGGTCAAAGCCTTAGTCACGGCTGTGACCGAAAGCACAGCATCCCAATCGCTCGGATACATCGCGGCGGTAGGAGTGCTGTCGGAAACGCTGGAGTTCCCTGCCGCAGCCACCGTCAATATGCCCAGCTGCCGGGCATCCTCTATTTTTGACCGGAGCACGACATCGTTTGGACTGCAACCGCCAAGGCTTAGGTTGACAACCTTGATGTTAGCCTCCGAAAGATGCCGTATCAAATAATCATAGGCCTTATTCAAAAGCGCTGAGGTGGTGCAAAGCGACTGGCTGGTTTGGCCGTTCGTAGTGGCTTGCGCGACATAGAACACCCTGATTGGCAGTACCTTGACAAGATTTGTGCCAATGCCAGCAATACCTAAACTGTTATTGGCCTCAGCGGCAATCAAGCCAGAAACATGGGTACCGTGACCGCCTTGGCCAGACACAGCCAAGTCCCCACAGTTAAGCGGGTATATAGAGGACTGCTCCAGCGGCACACCTTCTACTGCGTCCCAAGCAAGGAAGGAGCCCGACAAGCCCTTGGCCAAGTTGTTACGGATATCCTTATGGGTCAGCCTTGTCCCCGTATCGACTACGGCCACAGTAACTGGCTTGACCCCGGTGCTTAACAAGTCCCAAGCATCGAGCGCATGCACAGCACCAAGCCCCCATTGGCTTGAGACATAGGCATCGTTGGGGTTAGACAAAGGCCCACCGGGACTGTCATTGGCGAGTTCGGCGGCAAGTTCCAAGCTGTCACCATTATTAAAGTCGGTGAGTTGGTAGCAGTAATTCGGCTGAACATAGAGAACATCGTCGTTGTTTGCCGCTGCCACCATGGCCATGTCCAGTGAGACGTCCTCAGGCAAGGTGAGAACAACGCTGCTCTGCCCGTCGGCCTCCGAAATAAGCTCGGCCTCCGTAGCACATTGTTCAGATGACACAGCATCAACGCTGGCAATTACTGACTCAATCATATCGAAGGTTTCGCTGTCGCCCGACTCAACAGTTTTCATGATCGTGATCATCTGGTCTGGGACGTAGGTTGTCGAACCCGTCGGTAGGGGCGCGGCAACACCAGCATCTTGGGCGGCTCGAAGGCTGGAGAAGCGCTTGCCTAGCCTACCAGCAGATGTGCCACCCAAAACCGGCTGTTTGTTCTTAACCGAAGAAGCAGATGCGCTCGGAGCTGGCTGTGCGGCCTCTGAATCAGAACCCGAAGCGGCAGCAACCCCTTGCGACGGCACTAAAACCGCCACAAGCAACCCGCTAAGCAAAAGCGCGATGACACTCCTAGAGATACGCATGTCTATTCAATAACGCTCACTCTCTGGGGCTATCGAGATACTATAAGGCGAGTTCGTAAACGAGGCACCACGAACTTGCTTCTCACAAAGCAGCTTTCGTCAGCCCCAAATTCAAACCCCTATTAGCGACAGTATACATCACCAAGAGCATCAGGCACAAGATCATTTTCTCGAAGTCTGCTGCCTCGCCAGTCGTCAACCTCTCATACCGCTGGTAAGGGTATAAAAATTACTTACAGCTCAGCGATCTCCGTGCCGGCACGCTGTTGGGCCTGCTTAGCTGTGCGCATCAAAAACTCAGTGTTATTCTGGGTTTGCTTGAGACTTTTGATCAACATCTCCATGGCCCGTTCAGTGTTGCCCATGTTCGCCAATATCCGCCGGACGGCCCAGATCAACGGTGCTTCCTGACCGTCTAACAGTAGCTCTTCTTTACGGGTGCCGGAGGCCACCGGATCAATGGCCGGGAATATGCGACGATCGGCCAAGTCACGGTCAAGCCGCAGCTCCATGTTACCGGTACCCTTGAACTCCTCGAAGATCACCTCGTCCATCTTTGACCCGGTCTCGATCAGGGCACTGGCCAGAATGGTCAGAGAGCCGCCGCCCTCGATGTTGCGGGCAGCACCCAAGAAGCGCTTGGGTGGGTACAAAGCCGTAGAGTCCACGCCACCAGAAAGAATACGGCCACTGGCCGGCTGGGCGAGGTTGTAGGCACGCGCCAAACGGGTGATGGAATCCAGCAATATCACCACATCCAAACCCGATTCCACTAGGCGCTTGGCCCGTTCAATAACCAACTCAGCCACGGCGATGTGATTCTCTGAGGGCATGTCAAAGGTCGATGAGATCACCTCGCCTTTGATGGAGCGCTCCATGTCTGTGACTTCCTCCGGACGCTCGTCAACCAACAGGCACATCAAGTGGACTTCCGGGTTGTTGACACTGATGGCAGCGGCAACGTCCTTCAATATGGTGGTCTTGCCAGCCTTCGGCGGCGACACGATAAGGCCGCGCTGCCCCATGCCAATGGGAGCCACCAAATCGATGACCCGAGCGGTGATCGCCTCTGAGCCATGCTCCATGACCAAGCGCTGATCGGGATATACGGGAGTCAGGTCGGCAAAGCGGCGGCGATCCCGGGCAGCCTCGACCGACAGGCCGTTGACCAAGTTGATGCGGTGCAGGGCGGCAAACTTCTCGTTATCCCGCGCCGGGCGGAGCTGTCCAGACACCAAATCGCCTTTGCGCAAGCCGTTACGGCGGATCAGGGACATACCCACATAGACATCGTTTTCGCCGGGCAAGTAGCCAGAAGCACGTAAGAAACCGTAGCCCTCCGGAAGCAGGTCCAAAACGCCCTCGCAGTCCACAAAGCCCTCGGCCTTGATCATGGCGTTCAACACCGCCTCGATCAGATCGTCTTTCTTCCTGACCTTGGTTATGTCCAACTCCAGCTCAGCGGCTTTCTCCCGCAGCTCGACCACCTTCATGGCAGCCAACAGCTCTCGGTTGGCTTGGGGCTGGACCTGTTCGCGGTTGCTATAGGGCTGGCGACGCTGGCGGCGGTTGGCCTGCTGGTAGCTGTTCTTGCCGTGGTTGTTGGAATTGTTCGAGCCACCGCCATTGCCGCTGGCAGAGCCATTGCGACGGGGCTTTGATGCTCGTTCGGTGTCGTTTCTGACCATGGTCTTCTCCGTCATGCTTGGCTCACTTTCTCCCAATCGCGCACAAAAGCCTCCATGCCTTTGCTGGTTAACGGATGCTCTAGGCATTTCCGCAGCACGTTGAAGGGGACTGTAGCAATGTCAGCGCCGACCAAAGCCGCTGCGCTAACATGCTGGACGGTGCGGATAGAGGCTGCAATAATCTCTGGGGCCTGCTGTAGGCTGCCTCCCACAGGCTCAGCTATGCCAGCATCGCGCCAGTCATAGTTGGTCAAAGCATCGATAATCGCCTGAAGCTCTCCGATGCCGTCTCCGCCGATATCATCAAAACGACCGACGAAGGGGCTAAGAAAACGGGCACCAGCACGGGCAGCCATGACGGCTTGGGGCACAGAGAAAATCAGGGTCATGTTCACTGAAATGCACTCGTCGGCCAAAACACGACAGGCCGCCAGCCCAGCGGTCGAAACAGGTATCTTGACCACCACGTTGGGGGCAAGAGCGGCCAGCTGGCGGCCTTCCCTGATTATGTCGTCGCGACAGGTGGATATCGCCTCAGCCGATACTGGGCCTTTGGTGACCTTGCAGATACGCTGGATATGAGCCGGGAAGTCGGCTACTCGACCGCCGATCTTAGCATAAAGGCTAGGATTGGTGGTCACTCCGGCTAACACTCCCCAACTTGCCGCCTCTTCGATCTCTGCGAGGTCGGCCGTGTCCACGAAAAATTTCAATTCCGCATTTCCTCTCTTGGTTCTGTACGCTTAGTGCTTGGATTATTTCCAGGAACGGATGAACTATAGCGATGTGTAAACGGGATTTTACGAAAACACTATAACACATTGACCGCTTTTGCGGTCAAGTCGTCGTGAATTCGGGTGCAGGCCGGGCGCAGGCCGAGCACAAGCCACCGCCCGCCGGAAGCTACTGGCCGCTTGCGCCCCCATACTTGACTACTCCCTTACTTGGCAAACAGCCCTCTGGCCGGATTCGTGCGCTCACAAGGAGTGCCGCATTGGCATTTGCCGCAACCATAGTAGGGTGTCGGAAACTTGGCCTTACTGCGGTCAAGCATCTTGGCACAGCGATGGTCATCCTTCTCGTGTGGCCCGTGAATGGCGGCCACCGGACATTTCTTAGCACACTTGCCGCATTGGATGCAGTACTCCAGAGGGCCGTGATAGTCAGGAAGCGTAGGCTCGGCTTGCCAGGAGGTGACGATGGAGAATATCCGGCCAGCAGTGCCCCTCTCGGTGATCAGCCCCTTGGAGAGGCCGAAGGTTCCCAGCCCGCAAACATAGCCAACATGGCGCTCTGACCAGTTGCTCGTAAAGTGTGGCAGCCGCCGGTCAGCGGAGTTCTCCCAAAAGCGCAGTTCGCCAGCCGGGTACAGAGCTTCAAAACCATGGTCTTGGAGAAACTCACAGAGCGCCGAGGCCAGCTTGGCCAATATCGCCTGACCTTCGATGCGCCCGTGCAGCCATGGCCACGACGGATAGCCGCGACTGCGGTTCGATTCCGGAATCGTTACATCGAAGGGCAAAAAGCAGGCTATTACGGTTTGGGCGCTAGCCAGCCATTCCTTTGGCGGCGTCAATTGCAGGTGAACTTTTGGCATATCCCGCAGACTGATCAGCAACTGGTTATCGACACTGCCGTAGGCGATTAGCGGCTCGGTATCGTATATCTGCCAACTGTCAGAGGCTGCCGCAGCTTCAGGACTGCCAGTACCAGTGTGGATCGCCCCCTGGGGCGCCGACGCTGTTGAAGTACCCGGTATAGCCGAAGAACTCGACCCGTTACCTCTGATATCGAAACGAACACTGTTGGCTTCAGATGCCAAAAAATTCCGCACGAAGCCATCGATTGATGCTTTATCCATAATCTCCACCATTCTCCATTGTGATAGGGGAAAAACCGAAGGTCTGTCGAACCAAGTGCCAACAAACCCTTGTTCTCTCTCCTATGCCTCCTAGCAAAAGATCATACCACGAAGCACAAGCTGACGCTTGAAGGCTTTTTGAGATGAATAGGATTTGTCAGAGAAGGGTTAATCAGTCATGCCAAAATCTTGGTATCGCTAAAAGACATACAACTACGGTCGCGACGACATGAGGCGCAAGGACTCCGGCGGGGATGCCAAGTACAGCGCGCTCTACCCCGTGTACAGTAGGGAAAGCATGAGCACCCTTCACACAATAAAACCACACATGACACGTTGACACGATACAAATAAGGCTGATATACTGGTGAGCTAGAGAAAGGCAAGATACAAGGGTCAGGGGAATATTGTATAGTTGGAAATGGGAGAGAGAGCCGTGTATCTGTCAAAGAAGAGCAGTCTAGTTTTTAACCAGTAAAGGCACCGCATGTCACCAGATAGTAACGTGGGTAGGTGTCTTCGTCTCTGAGTGGCCGCTTCGTTCGGCTCCATTTCCTGCATATGGAATGTTACACGCACTTCTCTAAAGTGGGAGAAGTCAGGTGTTTATTGAGCTAATGCTGGCTTTGGTATGTTTTCAAACAACGCTGGAGTCAGTTGGAGATGGAAATAGATGTGAGAGACACTTTCAACCTATTGGATTTTCTTCACTATCTGGTTAGGACGTGGTGGGTCGCAGCCATCATCTTGCCGATAGCCGTAGCTGGTGGTTTTACCTATACCAAGCTACAGGTGCCGATGTACAAGAGCGAGGCCGTAATCATAGTGGCCTCCGGTGCCGCAGATAGCCAACCTACCACATCAGTCGCTACAACAACCACAATAGACCGCGGCAACTACGTCGAAATACTAAAATCACAGGCGCTGATTAATGCTACGGTTGATAAAATCTCAATGGGAGTAGTCACAAAAGATGAAGTAATCAATAACCTTGATGTTGTTAATATAAAAGACACTGAGGCCATATCAATCTCAGTAACCACCAGGAGCAGCGAGGTCAGCCGCAAATTCGTGGATCAAAGCATCGACGTTTTCGCAAGCATGGTCGGCAGGTTCTACGGAGCCAGCAAACTGAAGATCCATATCATCACCCCAGCATCCCAAGAAAGCACCCCGAGCAATATCAGCATGGGCAAGAACTTGGCCATTGCACTGGCCGCTGGCATGGTGCTGGTGTTGACGGTGGCCTATGTGCGGTTTGACGGCGTTCAGGCATATGGCGGCAGGTCACGAAGCACTAGATCGCTTTCGAGAGCGGGAGCACATCAAGCAAATAGAAAAATCACGGCATCGAGTTCAGAGAATGGCAGGGATCGTTCAGATGGCGGGCAACCATATCTTCTAGACGGGCAGGTCGACGACCCGAGACATAGGTCAGAAAATCCAAACATGAATACAACCGTCGATTTATCGCCAGAATTACAGGCTAGAGCATACGCAAACTATCGAGATAGGAAACGAGAGTGAATGCCGCAATGAACCATCGCGCTGGCGTTTACCTAAAATGCAAGCGCGTTCTAGATGTCGCGTTGGCACTACTAGGGCTGTTGGTCATAGCTGTACCGATGCTCCTGATTGCCGCACTGGTTGCCTCAACATCGCACGGGGGAGCACTATATCGGCAAAAACGCTTAGGCTTAAACGGCAAGGAATTCACGATCTACAAATTCCGAACTATGATTGATGGCGCGGACGCACGTTTTGAAGAGTTTTTCGACGAAGAGCAGATGGATCAATTCGAGCAGTCTTACAAAATTGACGATGATCCACGAGTTACCAAGTTTGGTAGATTTCTACGTAGAAGCAGCTTGGACGAATTGCCTCAGATTTTCAATGTCATAAAAGGCGACATGAGCTTTGTTGGGCCACGACCGGTCACAGATCCAGAGATTTCCAAATTCGGTACCAAATCCGAAACGATACTTTCTGTCCGCCCGGGTATCACTGGCTATTGGGCGATTAAAGGTCGTAGCAATGTGGCCTTTGAAGAGCGTGTCGAACTGGAACATCATTATGTTTGCAATATCTCACTGTGGATGGATGCGGTGATTTTTATTAACACTTTTCGAGTGGTTGTCCAGAGAGAAGGAGCAAAATGACAGGCTGCTGCTCAGTGGCAACACCTACAGAAATGAGGCGTTAGCAATAATGCTGAGAGATACATCCGTTTCATTTGTCCTATGTGAGGGAAGGCATGGTACGGGTATGCCTCTAGAAAGTGATCTTCGCTTTATTGATAGCCCCTATTATGCAAACCATATGTATGAGAATGACAAATGGTCGTATGGATGCGATGAAAATAGTCGGATCATGCTGCTAAAAAATATAGTGAAGAGAAGTAAGGGATAGGAGAAACAAACTTGTCCTCATCAAAAAGCGCTGCGATTATCATCGCTGCACATAAAGAAGCCGAAATGCCACAGGGCGAGTACTATTTGCCTTTACATGTCGGGTGTGAAGGTAGGAATGACCTTGGATTCACTGGCGACAACACGGGAGACAACATCTCCCTAAGAAACTCTTTCTACAGCGAACTGACCGGGCTGTATTGGGCTTGGAAAAACCTGAACTGCGAATACTTGGGGTTGGCTCATTACCGTCGCCACTTTTCAATTAAAGGATTCCTCTTCAGAAAAACTCATAAACCTATGGAATGTGTTCTTACCGATGACGAACTAGAATCACTACTTGACCCCGAAACCATTATTGTTCCAACAAGGCGAAATTACTATATCGAAACCATAGCATCACACTACAACAACTCCATGTATGACGGTGAGACGCAGCTCAACGCAGTACACAGTGTCTTGTCTGGTAAATACCCTGGATATGTTCCTGCCTTTGACGAGGTAATGCAAAAAACATCCGCGCATATGTTTAACATGTTTGTGGCTCCCAAAAGATTGGCAAATGAGTACTGTCGATGGCTTTTTGATGTTCTAGCGGAGGTAGAAACGCATGTTGACAGTTCAAAATATAGCGATTTTGACAAACGTTATCCCGGGCGTCTGAGCGAGATACTGTTCAATGTTTGGCTGATACATAATGGTATAAAAACAAAAACTATTGGGCGTATTGACCTTTGGAGAGTCAATTGGCCTAAAAAGATCACACTGTTTCTTGCAGCCAAAGCTTTTGGGCACAAGCAAACTAAAAGCTCATAAACAGAGATATAGAAAGCCTTGTCTGGAATTGAAGGAATAATGTGAAAGAGAACAGCTTTTTGATCAATATGATAGTACCGGTTCACAACGTGGAGCAATACATTTCCAAATGCATCGATAGCATATTGGCTCAGACTTATACAAATTTGCGGATTATTCTGGTTGACGATGGCTCATCTGACAAATGCCCGGAAATATGTGATCGCTACGCTAGGCGAGATACACGTGTCAAAGTTATCCATTGTTTGAATAATGGCCAAGCCGCCGCCAGAAACAGGGGCTTAGACTTATTGCATGACAGATATCCACCAGAAAGCAGAGGGGATTACGTCGCTTTTGTGGATGCAGATGATTATATTGCTCCAGACTATATAGAGTTCTTACACAATCTTATCGTTGACAACAACGCCGATATCGCCCAATGCGGTCACTATGTCGTATTTTCTGAAACAAGGATGGTTGACAAAAACCGTGACCACAACACGACAGTGCTTAACAAGACGCAAGCAATAGAGAGCCTTTGCTACAATGGCATTTATGACATAACAGCTTGTAGTAAATTATATAGAGTAGATATTTTTAATAATATACGTTTCCCCGAAGGTTATTTGTACGAAGATACAGCGGTTTGTTATCTAGTAGCTGAAAAAGCAAAAAGCATCGTAGTCAATATGACTCCGAAATATTATTATATACAGAGATATAATTCTACGGCAAACAGCGTTTTATGGCAGGAATATAAATACCAGTTCCTAGCTGCTGGAGACGAGATGGCAAATTACATTTCCGAGCATTACCCAGAACTCACAAAAGCCGCAAATGTAAAGCGAGTTTTTGTGCGTCTGAGCACATTGTCGCAGATGGTCAATTGCAACCACTATGATAAAGAACGTATTGCCGAAATGACGCAAGTAATTAAAAAGTATGGACGAGATGTCCTACGTGATGGCAAGGCTGCCAAACGGGATAAACTGGGTGTTATGGCTCTATCTCTTGGGTTTCCTTTTTATCGTACCGCGTGGAAACTCTACTATAGAATTGTCCGTAGGCAGCAGTCGAACAGCAAAGGGAGCCTATGCAAGCAGCAGTAATAACATTGTACCGAGCGTCCAATTACGACACTCGACTCCAAGCTTTTGCCACACAAGAGAAGCTGAGGCAGTATTTTGGTGATGTTGTCTTTATAGATTACTGCAGACAAGGCACTTATGGCCTTAGCCTAGTGGAAACCTCTGCAAAAGAAGAGGCCAGATAGAAGTATCGCTAATTCTTTCTGACTCAATTCGTTGGTATAAACTATTTACCTCTGCTAAACCAGCGTTGACATGCAGTACCCGTCACTGCGAGCTTGATCCGCAATCTTTCGGCGAGTACGGGATGCTCAAACTGAAACTGCAGCTATGCTGGTGCTATTTGATGGGATCATTCCATGTCAGCACTGGACTTAACGGAAACAACTATTTAGACAATACGGACAAATTTGTGCGTATCAAGAAGATGGGTTAAATGCATGGAAAGCAGTGAGGCAAAAATCAGCGTTATTATCCCTGTATACAATACAGGGAGCTACCTAGGAGAGTGTTTATGCTCAATAATCCATCAGACCCACCATAATATAGATATACTATTAATAGACGATGGGTCGACAGATTTGTCACTTGCCCTGTGCGATAAGGCAAGTGCTATTGATCCTCGCATACGGGTCATCCACCAAGTGAACGGAGGATTGTCCCGTGCATGCAATACCGGCATTTCTCTTGCTCGAGGAAAATACTTATCATTCATAGACAGTGATGACTACGCCCACCCCAAAATGCTGGAGATATTATTGAAAAATCTTATTCAAGGCGCGTGCGACGTCCAGTGCTGTGATTCAACATCTGTTGGGTTTAAAGGGCTAGAATTTAGCAAAGCTAAAAATCAGTTATTCTCCAATGATGAAGCTATATCAAAGCTGTTTGATGATAACGCCTACAAATGCTATGCACGGAATAAATTGTACAAGAAAGAACTTTTTGAAAAAATCAGATACTCAGGAGGTAGATTGTGTGAAGACATACAAACAACCCATAAAATTTTTAAAATATCAAAATGCATCGGCTACATTAGGCAGCCCCTATATTTTTACAGAATTCGAAGGGAGTCAATAACTCAGAGTTATAGATTCGACGAAAATCGCGACTTTATTGATGCTATAAACGGCGTTCTTTCTGATTCAAAGTTCCTTGCGGACAGATATTATGACAGGCTATCCGTGGGTTACATGATTAATTATTTAGCCTACATAAATCTCAAATTGAGAAATCGATCTGCAATAGCCAGTGACATAGAGTGGCTTTCCTCATTTTTGCATAGTCACTGGCCTTTGCTGTTCAGGCACCGAAATATCTCAATAAAACACAAAATTGCGCTGCCCCTTTATTGTCGTATCGTAACTATAGTTGGCTGAGAGAAAGACAGCATATGCTATTTCAATTTTGCACAGCGGATAAAACTGCGCCGCATTGCCACCTAAAAACTTGGAAAGTGGACAGATGCTTGAATGAGGTGGCAAGGCTGTGGAAGTAAAGGACGATTACAAACGGGTTGCCAAAAATAGTATATTCCTATACATTCTGACCTTTTCGAACTATTTACTTGGACTACTTCTTTACCCATACCTATCCAGGACCCTGAGCGTGAGTTATTTCGGGCTCTTCGGATTCTCTATGGTTTTTGCAACAATCATTCAGGTGGTCATAGAGTACGGATTCATGATCTCTGCCACAGCTTCGATTTCAAAGAACCGAGATAACGGCAAAGCAATCTCGAACATCATGTCGGATACCCTATTTGCAAAGATTCTGCTGTTCGGCCTTGCGTTAACGGTGTTCCTAACTATTGCTTGGCTGCTCCCCATGGTAAAAAGCAACTTTATGATTGTGCTATTGTTCTTTATCAACGGCGCTCTAACCGCTTTCATACCAGATTACTATTTTCGCGGAATAGAAAAAATGAAGGCAATAGCAATTCGCACGATAATTATTAGGGCGGCATCCTACACGCCTGTACTGATTTTTATACAAGGCGACTCCGATTTAATGAAGCTTCCTCTTTTCCTAGCAGCCGGAAATCTTTTAGCGTTGTTTGTTACATATGCACTAATCTATAAAGACGGCGTTAGGTTCTGTGCCCCTAGAGTGAAAAGGGCAATCTGCCTAATAAAAGAGAGCTTCTTCTTCTTCTTGTCGCGATTTGCTGCAAGCATCAACTCTTCGTTAGGCTCCTTCGTTCTCGGTCTTTCATACGCACCTGCTTCCTTGCAGGTTGGCCTGTTCGCCGGCTGCTCCAAGCTATCAAGTGCATGCGAGATGATGTTGTCACCTGTCTCCGACAGCATTTATCCTCACATGGTACATAAAAAGGATTACGGGCTGCTCAAAAAAGTTCTCATCGGCGGCACAATTATTTGGCTCGCAGTGATGGTTATGGCTTTTATTTTTGCGGAAGCCATCTGTGCAATAATTCTGGGTGCCGAATACGCTGCTGCCGGAAAATATCTGCGCATTCTTCTGATTGGCTCATTTTTTGGATTCCCAACCATAATGCTTGGCTATCCAGCACTAACGCCGATTGGCAAAGAAAACCATGCAAATATTTCTCTTTGCATAGGTTCGATTGCCATGATTTTGGCCTGCCTCATTTTATATAGTACCGATTCGATAAACCTAGTCTCTATTTGCTGTGTTGTGATTTCGTCCAATATTATTAATACCCTATATCGAGGGTCTGCCCTGATCAGGTACAGAAAAGTCGCGTCAGCGGTGAAGGGAGAGGGCAAATCGGACTAATATCAATCACTGCCCCAGATTATTGCGATGTAAGGCGCATAAAAAGAAAAGCGGTTCTCTCTTCTTATTGACCGTCAATCCAAGCACTGACACCATGGTTGACACGATTTTTTTCTGAGGGAGGAGTCATGTAGTCACCGTATGTTACCTCAAGGTAATTGCGCCAATCAGATATTACACGATACATTTCTCCTTCAAATAGCATATAGCAATCAAAGTCCAGTTCTTCTCTAAGAATAGACCAGCCGAGTGTCTCTACGCTAGACGGAACAGCAACACGCTCGGCATCGTCATAGGGTATCGCTCTTAGCAACTTATTTATCTCCGTCTCAAATTTGGCTCTTTTCTCATCGCTATCGTTGAAAAAAAAGTAGGCGGCCTTTATCAGTCGCTTCGGTACAGATTTTGTTGACATCACCACATTTTTGGCTAACCACTTTCGCTTTCGCTGCAATGATCGAATTCTTTTTGCTACTTTCAGGTAGTCTGTTACTTTGGCTGGCACTCCGTCCAAAGGAAAAATGTCAAGCCAAAGATACTCATCAACTACATCTACGTATACTGGTTCTTGTGAACGTATATCCAAGTTCTGAAGTTTTGCAAAATAGACATCGAGCGCACTGTTCTCGTGCGTGATAACACTGAATCCCTTTAGTAGCTGATCGGCAAGCACCAAGAATTTTTCGTAATCCGGCCGCGGCATCAAAACATCGATATCATCATCCCAAGGGATAAACCCTTGATGCCGCACTGCGCCCAAGAGCGTCCCGCCAAATAAACTATAACGCAAATCGTGTTCCTCACAAAATGCAGCAAAAACTTTTAGCAGCTCATTGAGATGATACTTTATTTCGTCTGAAGACAGGTATTTCCTCATATCTCCTCATTCTCGTCGTTGCCAACGGCTGACACATTTTCTCCTTCACACATTCCAGTCGGCTACTTCGCCACAGCGTCGTAAATGGCCAGTGCCGCAGACATCCAGATCTTCACGCGGTGGTAGAAGTACACCATGTAGAAAGCGGTGTTCTCGTTCAGGCTCTCCTTGTAGAGGCACCAGCAGAAATAGTACCAGCTATGCACGGCGGCGCCGCCGAAGAAGTGAGCCAGCTCACGGGGAGCCGGGGCATGCTCGAGGTAGATGGTGATCAGGCGCCTAACCTCATCGGAGTCCGGCCGGTAGGCGTCGAGGATGCGGCCGAAGTCGAAGGCCGGGTCGTTCAGGCCGGCGAACTCCCAGTCGATGAGCTCAAAGGCGGTCGAGCTGTAGAGCACATTGGAGATGTTCAGGTCGTTATGGCATAGGACTTTAGGGATGCGGTCGGCCTCCATATGGGCGGCCAGGCGCTGTATCTCGGCGCGCATCCCGGAGAACCGCTCGAAGAGGTCTCCTTTGACGCTGCAAGCCGAGCGCATCATGCCGTCGGCACTTTCCAGCACATCAAAATCCATCACTGCGATGTCTTCGGGGCTCAGAGGGCAGGCATGGAGCTTTTTGACCTTCCTGACCAGTTCCTCCATGAAATCGAGGTCGTGATAGTATATCTCGCTGAGATCATGGGCATCGCTCAAAAAGTAGGCGATCTTGCAGCCGTCCTCGTCGATGTAGATGTGGGTGTTGTCCACGCCGATTTCGGCGACCCTATGCTGAATGACCATCTCCCGACGGCGGTCGTTGATGGCGCTGGAGCTTGCCCCCGGGTAGCGTAGGATGTACGGCTTGCCGAAGACATCGAAGGTGAAGAGGATGTTGGAGAGCCCCTTCTTGGAGATCACGATGTTCTGGATGTCGGCCTTTTCGCAGCCCAGCTGCTCGCAGATGATGTCGATCAGGCTGGCCGAGACGTTCTCGATGAAGATGTCGTCGATGGCCTGCAACTCCTGGATGGTGTCGAACTCGTAGATCAGGCCGGGGCGGTACTTGCGAGCGCAGAGGTCGAGGTCTTCTATGTTCTGGGCGTAGAACTCCTGCCAAAACAGCGTGTCCACCCGGAAGTCGTTGATCTTTTGCACGAGCAGGCGCTTGAGGGTGTCCGAGAAGCCCCTGTTGAAGTAGTAGTGCCCGTAGAGGACCTCCCTCGGCCCGGAGCCGGTCCCAAGGGCAGTGATGCGCCCGCTCAGGTTCTTCGTCACGCCCAGCTCGTGGGCGGTGTCGTCCTTGTCGGTCGTGGCCGCATAGCTCGTGTACACATAGGGCTCGAAGGGGTTCTCCTCGTAGTAGTTGTCGCAGTTCAGGATGTAGGTGCGATCCAGAACCGGCAATGCCGCCAGCATGGAGAAGACGCTGCCGCTCCTAGGCATCTCGTTGATCAGCAGGCTGATGCCGAAGCTCTCCTCCAGGTAGAAAAACATCTCCTTCTTATAGCCGACCACGACGTATATCTGGTCGATGCCCGCCTCTTTGAGCTGTGAGATCAGCCTCTCGATGAGCGGCACGCCGTTCATCTTGAACAGCCCCTTGGGCTGCAGGTATACCAGTTTGGGGTCGGTTTCCGAGCCGCCTGCCGCTAGAATCACGGCATTCTTGGCCCGATGATTGGCCAACTCCAGTTCGCCGAACCTGGTCAGGCGGAGGCCGTCGATCAGGCCCCTGCCTTGCAACTCGTTGCAGAGGGTACCCAGCTCCTTATCGTCGAGCCCTTGGAGGGGGCCGGCGTAGCCGACCGGCTCTGCACGTATGCCGCCAAGGCCGTCGGGACTGAAAAGCTTGATGTTCTTGATGAATTCGAATTCTTCTGCTGTAAGCATTGCTAAGGGCTCCTTTGCTGTTCGCCGTGCTGTTTGGACTGCAGGTGGATATAGGCGTCGCAGAGGGCAAGGTCCTCTCTGGTGGTGATCTTGATGTTGATCGGCGAGTGCCGGGAGAAGTGGACGCGCTCGCCGAAGTCGAAGAGCAGGGTGGACAGGTGCTGACAGGCATAGAGGTCGTAGCCGCTTTCCTTGGCTCGGGCGAACAGCTCGCGCAGCTTCCCCAAGAGCACGGCCTGGGGGGTGTTCAGGCCCCAGATCAGGTCGCGGTCGAGGGGCGTCTCGGAGTGCGCTCCGCCGTCTGCCTGGCACATGCAGAGGTAGCTGGGCGCGGCCGAGAAGGCGTTGCCCGACTCACGGCAGACGGCGACGGCATCGCTGATGACCTCCTCGGGCACCAAAGGCGCAGTGGACATGTGCAGCACGACCACCTCGTCGTCTGGGGCGTCCGCCAAGGAGTCGACGCCGTTTTTGAAGGAGTGCAGGAAGGTGTCGCCAGCGCTGACCACGGCGACCGGCTTGTTGAGCGGGTGCTCGGCCAGCATCGAGTGGACGTGGTCCAGGTAATCGCGATGCGCTGATACCACGACCCTGTCGATCACCGGGCTTTCGTCCAGCCTTTCGAGGGTATGGGAGATAACAGGCTTGCCTGCTATGGAAATAAACTGTTTAGGAAGGGGCAAGCCAACTCGTTTGCCAATGCCCCCAGCCAAAAGGATAACAGTAGTCAAATGACCACCTTTCAAAAGTAGGTGTAATGCCCACTTTCAGTATAGCCTATTGGCTAACTTTGGGGGTCAAGCCAACCTGTAAGATATTGCCGATTGCCTCATCGACCTACTATGCATCAAAGAAGAAAAGGTAGCATAGGGCTCACAGAATCGAGTCTCCGAAAAACTCCGGGGGGTTCACTTTCTCCGAGCTCGGCATCCGCCAAAGCATGGACGGGCGTGGGCGCTGGGTAGAAAACGTGATAATCGAGAGATGGTGGAGATCCCCGAAGTCGGAGTGCCTCTACATCAACGAGTATGAGACGCAAAGGGAACTAAGAAGGCTTATTGCCTCATACGTGGACGAATACAACAATGAGAGGATTCATGAGACCATAGGTTATGCGACTCCGGCCGAGGCGTACTACTCAGCATTCAAGATGGCGGCATGATCAATGAGGATTAGGGATATAATAAGGAAAGGGCATCAGGGCAATGGTTCAGGGTTCACAAAAACTTCTCGGCTCCCTGTCCAAGCCAAGGAGCCATCTCTGCTCCTTGGCTGTTGTATTCCGATCAGTGCACCCGTTGGACGGCATCGCGCTGACTGGGCGGCAGGCTTAGGGCTTCAGGTTCAGTCCATTTCAAAGCGGCCTCTATATACACTGCTCTGAAAAGCCAATTTCATTTGTCACTAAATCAGTAAGTGAACACGGAGCATCCTCGAAGACAACCAAGTTTAATAGTACTAGACTAATATTAGTTGCTAGCAAGACAAAGTTTGTTTCCGTAAATCCATAAATGAAGAAAACGATAATCAGCATTGGCATGTAGCCAATACCATTGCGATTCGCAAATCGCAGCAAAAGAAGGTAGCCCAGTAAAACGAAGATAAACAGCACGAATCCATATCGAATGCTGAACGCTATAAAAACGTTGTCCAATAGCTGTATACCTCCGTCAGCAGTTTGAGGCACGGATCCCCAACCCCACAGCTCTACTGGTTGGCCAAGCATTGAGTATCCGTATGTTTGATATAGGGCATGCAATATGCTGAATCGCCCTGAAAAAATCGAGTCAATCTGCATGTGCATAGCATTTTGTGATGAAAAATTTGTCATAAAATATAGGCTAAGTAATGGCAATACTATCACCAATATCCATGCAAACCGTGCTAGCCACATGGGATACCCATGGCGAAACCGATAGTAAATTGAATAGACAATACCGAGTATGCTCACAAGTGCTGCCATTCGCCCATCCGAGATCATAAATATAAATGCCACTAAAATACCTTGGCCTATGACATCCGCTAAGGTCGTTTTGCCGAAACGGAGAACCACCCAGCAAAGGCATATGGTCATTATGGCAGCAGCAAAGGTGTTGGGATGTGCAAATCCAAGCGAGCGGCGCACAGTGCCGCTTTCTCCCCTAAAAATTACTTTATCAGGAACAATCTCAAGTATCGAGAGCGCAGGAAATACTATGGCAGAGACGGCCACTACTATCAGGGTGGTACGTAGATACCATCGATAGCTCACCCCCTGCGAAGCCACTATGAAGAAACAAGTCATCATAATGGAAAGACTATTAGCAAAAACTCCCGAAACTGTCCCAAGGATAATTATCATCAGAGACAGAGCGCCAGCGCGGTATGAATAACGTTGTGTTGATATTTTGAGACTCAGCATTATCAGAATTACCGCATAAATCGGCAGTCTGAGCGGCACAACCACAGATTCTAGTACGCTGTGTGAAAGGCATTCGGTGATCAAAAATAGCACAAACGCAAATTTGTAAACCATCAAAAAGCGGATCTGCACATTGCCTGGCTCTGTGTAGCTGACTGTTTCTGAATCTTCTGACAGATGCGTAGAAGAAAGACTCATGGCAACAGCCTCGCTTGAACCCGACTACTTAGTAATGAAATCGGTAGATTAGGACAGTGCAACATGACAGTGGCAGTCATATCGCCAACGTTTCTAAAAGCCATAGGTCGCACTCTGCATCTTATTATTGACTATCTTCGTCCGGCTTCTAAAAAGTCCTGCCGCTGTTGAAACGACCGCACCACAATCCGCCCGATGAAGATCGGGCATATTTTTATCTTTTCGACAAACCCGCATCTCTGCTAAACCAGTGCTAATGCAAATATTTGCTCGGCACACGACCCACTCACTCATGATGGCCTTACCTGAAGTCATCGAAATTAAAGTAGTTGTTCAGATAAGGATCGATCTTGTCTGCTGTTATTGCCCAGCCGTATTGTAATTTCGGCAAGACAAACCACACCTTATCACCCTGCGCACCACAATTGACCAATTTAAAAACCGTTTTATCGTTATGCTTATAATCATTTTCGATGCTCTCTTCGTTGTAGCCAAAATGCTCTATCAGCGAATTCGCCAGATCGTTCTTATAACCGTCCTCCACTTTTGCGTAACACTTGAACTGGAACCCTTCGCTGCCAACCGCACTTAGTTTAGCAGTGAGTTTGTTTGAATCAGCATTACTCTTCTTCAATGCGTAATCTTTCATTTTATTGGGACTGTTGTGTTCTGAAGGGTTCCACTCATCCTTTCCATCTTTAATGTACCTTAAAAAATACTCTACATTAAAAGTAACATTTGGCACTGTTATTGAAATCGTAGCCACACGGTCCTGTTCACCCAAATCGCCACATATAGCAATATAAAAAAGATCATGTAGAAGTTCCCCGTACTGCCCGTTGGCTAGCGTTCTTTGAAAATCTTCAACCTCTTCCGGTCGAAGATCTTGCGACACCTCTCCTATTAAGCCCTCGTACAAAGCACCGCGTTTAGCCACATTAATAACGGTGATGCCTGGACGACTAGCGTCGTTAATGCCTTTGAAGAACTGTATGGTATTCGGTTTTCCTTTTATGGCGAGCAGACGTTCTACAAAACTCCCACCTAAACGTTTTCTACCGTTTAACTCCTTACAGATATCACCACAATCTGGCTCAATATATACTGCCGCTAAATCATTGGCCTCTATGGGGTCAAAAACTAATAATTTATATAATTCTCGATTGGAAACACCCCCACGCAGAGACTGTCTTATCATTTTGGCAAAGATCGCAAAATTAAGTGCCACTATAACCACATCCATCATCAGCAATTTGAATTTTAGAAAGCACTAACATCCCGCCGTCCCAGCAAAACCAATAAAGCACCAACTCTAAACCAATGACAGCACCATGCCCGTCTGCCAAAATTCTAGCATAAGCTCAGACAGGCTGAAAGGTAGTAGCTCATGAAAGTGACCCGATGTCCTGGGTACTGACTCAAAACTGCCCAACCCTGTTTGCCAAAACGCCGGCGAAGATGCTTATATTCCCGAACGACTGGAAAGGAGGTTGTAATGAGCGGTGACACGGACCGGAGCAGCGGTGACACGGACTGGAACGGCTACGGCGAGAACTCTGACGGCGAGGCTACTTGGAACGGCATGGAGTAGCAGTTGCTGTAGAGATCGACAAGAAGTTGGATTACGAAAGGCGGTTGCGCAATGTCAGGCAAGTATCATACCCAACACGATGATAAAAAGGTGAACGTTCAGGTCAGCAGCGAGGCATGCAGGGACGGCAGAGTGCGCACAGATTATCTCATAAGGGACAAAAGCGTTGGAAAAGGACATTCGCATGTCTCGGTTGATACAGATGGCAATCTGGCTGTTCATAAAGTGCAGGATGGCGGGCAATGCAAGGAGAAAAAGTAAAGGTAGGCTGATTCCCTACTACCCCAAGCATTGCATCTAGTCTTGCGGGCAAAGCCCGCCGCCTATCCCCCGAGATGTAACACCGCCTCGGGGGACAGGCACGATTGCCTACGCTTCCCTAGCACGGCTTTGCCGAGCTGGAAGAGGAGTTAGGTCATGTAAGCCGGTACCTCTGCAGCTTGCTGATCGGCTTCTCTGGTACAGCCATTTCGATAAAGCCACAAGCAAGCAATGGCTCAACATTGCGTTTGAATGACTGGAAATCGTTCTTCATTCCGATTGCGTCGAATATCTCCTTTTAGTGGCGTGGATCAATTTCAGGTTTTGAGGCATCCCGGCGACTATTCAAAAGGCCTCCACTGCTCATGGATCACCAGCCCTCGTTTTTCCAGTTCCCGGAATATCGTTGTTGGCTCAAAGGCATGCTCTGGAATCAATACACCGTGTTGCTTGACCTCTCCTTTTGCCAGTAGGACAGCGGCGATGGCCAAGGGTATGCCGACGTTTCTGGTGTATGCCCGCAGCCCTGCCCATTCCGCAATGCTACCGTCAGACGGCGGATGGCTGTGGGTGAGCAAAGCACGGTACTTTTCGCCACCGACACTTCCCAGCACTTCAACATGCAGCGCATAACCATAGAGCGCCGTGGTTTTTCCCTGCTCACAGCTTTGCAGATAATCGCCGATAAGCGAGAGCAGACCAACTTCGCAGCTGTCAGCCCCAACGCCGCCGGCGGCCCCACAGCCGCTGTCGGCCCCACAGCCGCTGTCGGCCCCACGCCCGCTGACCCTGACCCGGGGGTTCGCCAAGATGCCGAATTCATACAGTCCCCTTATCAAAGCCATGTTCTGATCCGGCCAAGTTCCGCGAACCTCGATGAGCCGCACACCCTTATCTTTTAGCGCCTGGGCTAGTGTGACAGTTTCGGAATGCGGAATGATATATTGCCTAGTTTCACCGTAGGGTTCGGGGAGCACTATCGTCTTTGGCCTTGCGAAGGGCGGCACTTGGACAAACTCCCCGTTCTCGTAGACCACACGGCTGGGCAAGGCCGGGTCATATTCGTATATAGTCGTCTCGGTTATCGAAGGCGAGAAGGCTATCGGGCGGAATGCCCCGTGAGAGACAAAAATCTCATCTACGCTCTCCAATTGGTTGGCAGCACGCATCGCCATCATCTGCGTGATTCCCGGTGTCATACCGAAGCCTGGCACACAGGATCTGCCAGCCGCCTTGAACAATGAGTCCCATGGCCACTCCTCCCCAAAGCCGTTCAGATTCACACCATGGCAGCCGGCTCTGGCAATGCACTCTGTTGAATAGCCGTTCAACGTGATCTGCGTGCCGTCCATCACAACGTCATAGCCCGCCATTTTGGCGGCAGTTTCAGAAACATCCCTAACATCCACCTGAACAACATCAACCCTACTGTCATTCAGCCACTCCTTTGTTTCCAATGCCTTGCAAACATCGTAGTCACCAATGGTGATCTGCTCAAAATCGGAATAAGCAACCAGATCGTATACAGATTCCCGGCAGATTTGCCCGGCACCACCTAAACAAAACACTCTCATCTCGTAATCCTCCAAACTACTTGTAAAAGCCTCTGGATATCCTTTGGGTAGACCTCGCCGATATTGCCGATGCGGAAGGTGTTTGCCCGCGACAGCTTTCCCGGATAAAGCACAAAGCCCTGAGCCTTGACCTGCCTGTAAAAGGCAGCAAAGTCAAAATCAGGGCGGGGATACAAAAACGACGTGATAATCGGTGACTGCAAATCAGCTGGCAACAAGGGTTGAAACCCCAACTCTGCCATCCCCTCTGCCAAAAGCCTCTGGTTTTGGCGGTATCGGGCATAGCGCACATCCACCCCGCCCTCTGCATCCAGCTCGTTCAGCGCTTGATGAAACGCCCGCACGACGTGGGTGGGCGACGTGTAGCGCCATTTGCCTGACTTCTCCATCTCCTGCCATTGACTGAAGAGGTCAAGGCAAAGCGAGCGGGCATTGCCCCGGCATTTCTGCAGTTCGTCTTGCTTGGCGATGACGAATGCGAATCCGGGGACACCTTGGATGCACTTATTGGCAGAGCTGACCAGAAAGTCGATCCCCAACTCATTCAGATCTATCGGGATACCCCCGAAAGAGCTCATGGCATCGACGATCAGCGTCTTGCCACGTGCCTTCACCACTTGGGCAACCGCGCACAGAGGGTTCAGCATCCCGGTAGTGGTCTCGCAGTGCACCAAAGCTACATGGGTCACATCTGGATTCTCATCCAAGAGGGTGCCAATTTTGTGGGGATCAGGGCACTCTGTCTCTGGCAGAGCGTATTCGATATAGTCGACCTGCAGCACATCGGCCATCTGAACCATGCGCTGCCCATAGGCACCATTGGTGATTATCAGTATCCGGCCGTCCGGCGGCAAGGCGCTGCCCAGCGTTGCCTCAACCGAAAAGGAACCGCTACCTTGCATCAGTACAGCGGTGTAGTTTTCGTTTTTGCCAGAGCAGCACCGATCAACGTTGCTACGCCATCTTGCCAGCTGAACCAATCGCCGCCGAATGTCCTGCACAATTCCCTCATTGTAGTCGGCATCCCAAGTGCACCAGTCACGCAGCAGGGCGCTACGAACGCCTTTCGAGGTGGAGAGCGGTCCTGGGGTCAGCAGGATATAGGGGTTGTCAGGAACGGACTCATACATGGTGCACACCTTCTTTTCGGCCAGTGCCTACAGGCACCCCTTGGTGCAGCAACTCGACCAGCACTGGCAGTGCGCTGATGTTACTCAGCACATAGTCTGCTCCAGCAGCCCGCAGGCCTTGCCCTGCTGCATTATAAAGGGCGACAGCCTCGTCACGGCTTTTGGCAGCCAGCTCTGCCTCGCTCAGCCCCAGTGTGCTGGATCCCTCGATGATGCCCACACAAAAACAGCCGGCGTTTTTCCCTTCCTGCATATCAGCAGCAGTATCGCCGATTTTCAGTACCTCAGCGATGGATAAAACCCCGAGCTTCTCCAAATTGTGCCATATCATATAGGGAGCAGGCCGTCCGGCAGCCACTTCTTCCGGACAAACTAGGCAGTCAGGCGCATAGCCCTGATCTTCTGCCGCAGCCGCCACCACATCCATCATTGCCCGGTTGTAACCGGTGCTGGAGCCGATCACGATTCCCATCTCGCGAATTCTGGACACTGCGGCCAACACACCAGGCAAAAGCCCGGCATGTGAGGGCAGCAGCGCCAGCAAAGAGGGCTCGAACTGACCATAAACCGCATCGATATCAAGTTGCGTGTGCGCCTTGCCATGCACTTCTTGCCAGAGGGCAGACAGGCGCTTGCCATTCAACATTTCTTGGATATGGTCTCGCTTCTGGATGCCCATTGGGGCGCGGATCTCTTCTAAAGTGGGTGTTATGCCAAAATGGGAAAAGGCAGCTACAAACGCCCTTGTTGGGGCAAAGCAGCCGTAGTCCACGCAGGTCCCTGCCCAATCGAGAATAATCGCTGTGATCTTAGTTGGTGTTCGCATCTTTCACCTGCCTCTTGATGTGCATACTTTGCCTACTCGTACTCATACCGTGCTCTCCTTTCTATTCGCCCGATGCCGAAAAATCGCCATGCCCGCTTCATATAAAACTCTGACCACCACATTGATCAGCAATATCAGCAGACTCATGGCCGCTGCCTGCCCAAAACTGCCGGCTTCTTCCATGTGGGTGATGGCGATAGCAGCAATCTTGAAATCGGCGCTGTACAAAAACACCACCGCCGACACGGTGACCATGGCATTGACGAAGAAGTACATGAATATCTCCATGATGGCAGGCAGCGAGAGCGGCACGCTGACCCACAAGAAGGTTTTCAATCGCGGCACACCCATGCTTTCAGCGATGCCCTCAAACTCCTTGTCCAGTTTTTTGAGACAGCCGTTCGCCGTGAAAAAGGGTACTGAGAAATAATGCAGGATATTGGAAACTACGAGAATGGCCAAGGTGCCATATATGAAGTTCAGAGGATTGGTGGGGCTGTTGAAGAAGAAGATGAAGGAGATGCCGATCACCATTCCGGGCAGGGCAAGCGGCAAGACGGAGAGCAGCCGACCGTATTTGCGCAGCCCGTTGAAGCCGCTGGCCTTCTCCATCATATAGGCGTAGATAAAAACAAACGCTGTGCCGAAACCTGCCGATGCCAGTGCCATCTTCAGTGAATTGAAGAAGCTATCAATGCCGCCTGTGGACTGGTTGAAAAGAAAATTGTTCAGAGTCAGGGACAGATTGTAGGGGTAGCCCTCAGTCAGGCCACCCACAAATAGCATGGCAACCATAAATAACAAAAACAGCGTGACCAACATGCAGAAGCTGAAGCAGAGGATATCACGCGGCACACTTTTTCCAACTACCAGCTTGGTAGACCGAGCGTTAACAGCACTGGCGTTCCGACTGCTCACCAAGCGGTCGACAATGAAAGACATCACCGCCGGGATAAGCAGGAGCGTTCCGACCACCGCTCCCATGTTGAAGTTGAACTGCCCAGCCACTTGCTTATAGATGTCAGTGGCCAATACGCTGAAGCTGCCGCCGATGACTTTAGGTGCACCGAAGTCGGTGAAGGCCAGCGTGAAGCAGACGAAAACTGCATTGATCAGCGTATATTTCATTTCTGGCAGAGTGATCCGAAACAGTTTTCTTAAGGGGGAGGCCCCCATAGAGTCGGCCGCCTCATACAGTCGGCCATCGCTGAATTCCAGCGCCACAAAAAAGAGCAAGAAAGCTTGGGGAAAGGTGAAGATGACCTCCGAAATAATAATTCCCAATCTTCCATACAGCTCAAAGGGGAACAACCCGGCGCGAGTAAGTATCCCTTGGTTGCCAAACATATAGACCAAACCTAGAGCATGGATAACAGTTGGGGTGAAGATCGGGATCATTGCCATGTATTTGAAAACAGCCTTGCCCTTAATATGCGTTCGGGTGAGGGCGAAAGCATAAAGGAATCCGAGCACCACACTGAATAGGGTGGACCAAAACGCAATGTCAATGGTGTTTAGTACAGAGGTGCTCAAGGCCGGCGTTTTGAAGTACTTTATGTAGTTGTCGATCCCGACAAACATGTCGGCCTTGTTTAGAAAGGCTTTGGAGAACAACGCGAACAAAGGCAAGACCAAGACAGTGCTCAGCGCCAAGAGGCAGAATGCCAAGACAAGGAACTGCCCCCAACGAAAGCCAGAGCACCACTGCCTAACACGGTTTTTCATAGCTGGGCTGCTCTTGCTGTTTGGCTGCTACACCGCAACGTCAGCATATTTGATCAGGCTCTCCTGCGGCATCCGCAAAAATACCGTGCCTTTTTCGCTGAGCTGCAGCCTAGATACTGCCTCAGAGGCGATGTCCATGCAGATCTCAGACATATCCGGCAGCGTTCCATAGACCCTTGTCATCGACCCCTTGAACTCCAGCGTCCGGATATGGGCAGAGACGTCGTGGGCGCAGAATTGGTTGGCAACCCGGATGTTTTCCGGGCGTATAGCGCAAATCTCGCCGCCGCTTTGGTAGAAGTTCATCGTGCCGATGAAATTGGCAACAAACGGCGTGGCCGGGCGGCTATAAACCTCCTGTGGCGTGCCGATTTGCTCTACTACCGCATTGTTCATGACAATGATCCGGTCAGACATAGTCAGTGCTTCTTCTTGGTCATGGGTGACCATGATGGTCGTGATGCCCAAGGTTTTTTGGATGCTGCGTATCTCACTACGCAGCTTTTGGCGCACTTTGGCATCAAGTGCCGACAACGGCTCGTCCAGTAGCAAAAATGTTGGGGACAAAGCAATGGCCCTGGCCAGTGCCGTGCGCTGCTGCATTCCTCCGGATAGTTGGCGGGGATATTTGTTCTTGTGGTCTAACAAGTCAACCAAGCGCAGGGCATTTTCTGCCTCTGCACGCATTTCCTTTCTGGCCAGCCCTTTCTTCTGTTGTAGGCCGAACAGGATATTGCCCATTACAGTCATGTTGGGAAACAAGGCATAAGACTGAAAGACTATCCCGAAATTGCGTTTGGCGGCAGGTAGGAATGTGACATCCTGGCCGTCGATGATGACCTGGCCGCTCTGAGCGGTCTCAAGGCCGGCGATGATTCGCAATAATGTGGTTTTCCCGCATCCGGAAGGGCCAAGGATGCAAACCAGCTCGCCTTTTTGCACTTTTGCATTGATGTTGTTCAGAGCAACCTGTTTATCGAACTTCTTTACGATATCCCTGATCTCCAAAAATGGCATGGTCTGCCGTCCTTTCGTAACTGGGGTTTCAGCGGGGCACCGATTTGCCGTCGAATCTCCTAGCCCATTCCTCTAAGATGTTGTCGCGGTTGTTGGCCACCCAAAGCAGGTCATTGTCGATGAGCTGATCGACGGGATCGTTGGCAAAACCATCGTATCTGCCGCCTTTGCCGTTAGCCAAAATCGGGTAGTTCTCCTTATAAAGACCCATGGCCTCTTCAGAGATCGCCCAGTCAAGAAAGGTTTTTGCAGCTGCGCTGATCTTGTTCTTCTTTATCAGCGCATTGGCCTCTAGATCCCATCCGGAGCCGTTCGAGGGGAAGACCACCGCCACTGGCTCACCCGCCCGGAGCCGCTGGATGCCAGCATAACCAAAGCTTATTCCGACTGCACATTCTCCAGATCCGGCCATTTTTGCAGGTTTTGAGCCGGAGTGTACATACTGGCTGATGTTTTGATGCAGCTTATCGAGATACTGCCAACCAGCGTCTGTGCCTTTTCCCTCTAGTTGCAAAATTCCAGTGACGGTCAGAAGCCCTGTGCCCGAGGAAGCAGGATTAGGCATCACCACATGGCCTTTCAGCTCCGGGCGAAGCAGGTCATCGTAGGACTTGATGTCGGATGCCTTCAGCCCGAGCTTGCCTATTTCCACGGTATTGATGACAAAGGCAGTCTCCCAAACGTCGATGCCTGTCCAAGTCGGAACCGCCTTGCCCGACTTGAACTTGGCCAGAATGCCGTCAACGCCTGCAGGGGCATAAGGCTCAAGCATGCCCTGCTCATCCAAGGCCAATAGGGATGATGCCGCAGTTCCCCATACCAAGTCGGCTTGGGGGTTGTTTTTCTCGGCCAGCAGCTTGGCAGTAATGACACCGGTCGATTCGCGGACGATGCTTACCTTGATGTCTGGATATCTGGTGTTGAAAGCTTTGAGGTACTCTTCGACCTGCTCGTCTTCCAACGCAGTATACACCGTGATTTCGCCTTTGCTCCCCTCCCCGGTGGGCGCAGTGCTGTTGCCCTTGTTCCCAGTAGCCGGGGTGCTGCTGTTCTTGTTTTCGCCGGCCGTGCCGCTGCTTTTGTTCCCGGTAGCTGTAGCGCCGTTTTTGCATGCGGCCAAAAACCCAGCCAGTAGCGCAATGGCAAGGATCGTTAAAGCGAAGAACACTACCTTTTTCATTGAAACCCCTTTCTAAGCGATACCCTCTGTGGTGTGGAACTTCTGTGGTGCGGAATCCCTGTAATGCAACCCCCCTGAAAACTTCAACAACCATTTTTCCCTGCTCGCGTAAAATCCAATAGCTAGGAACAGTAAAAATTCAGTAAGGTTAGGGAAGCGTCAGAACGAGAGGAGCTGCCTTTTCAGGCGCCATTGCAAGGGAAGGATCAACGACAAAGGGCTTGGATCATGCTGGATTCCGGCAAGTCAGCATCTGTAGCCTTTAATACTCTTGCCCCAAGTCGGTATGGGCGGCGGCATCGCCGTCCAGTGGCATGAAGATACCTCGGGCGTAGCGGTCTAAGGCCACGGCGGCGATCATCGCCGCGTTGTCGGAGGTGGCGAACAGTGGCGGGAAGACCACACGGATGCCCTTCTCCCCCAGTTTTTGTTGGTAGGCATCGCGCAAGGCCCGGTTGGCGGCCACACCGCCGCCCAAGCAAAAGGTCTGTGCACCGGTCAGACGACAAGCTGCAAGCGCCTTGGCCGCCTGGACATCGATCACCGCCTGTTGGAAGGAAGCCGCGACATTCGGCAAACTGATGCTTGCCCCTGCCGCTTCTTGCTCACGGATCCAGCTAATCACCGCTGTCTTCAGGCCGGAGAGCGAGAAGTCCAAGTGATGGCTGTGGAGCAGGGCACGCGGGAAATCAATTGCCGCCGGGTCGCCGCCAGCAGCCAGCTTGGAGATCACCGGGCCGCCAGGATAGCCCAGTCCCAGCGCTTTGGCCACCTTGTCAAAAGCCTCGCCTACTGCGTCATCGAGCGTCTGGCCGAGCACATCATAGTGACCCCAATCGTGCGCCAGCACCAACATGGTGTGGCCGCCGGAGAGCAGCGCAATCACGAACGGCGGCTTTGGGGCGGCGGCGGGCTTTGGGGCGGCGGCTGCTGGCCCAGCGGCGGCAGCGGGGCCGGATACGTTGGCGGGTTCGGCGGCTGCTGGCCCAGCGGCGGCAGCGGGGCTGGCCGCAATGGTGGCGACGGGTTTAGCTGCGACAGCGGGGCTGGACGCAACGGTGGAAGCGTTAGCGGTGGAGCCGCTAATGTTAGTGGGACTGGTGGCATCGACAAAGCCACCAGTGTTGATGGGGTTGTCCGCATCTTGCAGACAGTTGGCATAGATATGGCCTTCTAGGTGGTTGACACGCACCAGCGGCATCCCGGATGCCCAAGAGAGCCCCTTGGCAAAGGCCACGCCAACCACCAAGGCACCGATCAGCCCCGGAGCGTAGGTCACAGCTAAGGCATCAAGCTGCTGGTAGTTGGCCAACCCGGCCTGACTGAGCGCTTCGTCGGCAACCGCCACAATTGCCTCGGTGTGTTTGCGGGAGGCGATCTCCGGTACCACGCCCCCGAAACGGGCATGAAAGTCGATCTGTGAGGCCACTACGTTGGCGAGCAGCCGCCCTGCTCCGTCGATGACAGCGGCGGCGGTTTCGTCGCAGCTGGTTTCGATGGCCAGAATGCGAGGCTGTGAGCCGGGCTGATCAGGGGAAAATGCAGGGCGATGCCGACAGTGACGGACGCTATGATTGATCAGAACTTCTCCGGGCAAAGGTACCTCAAACGTATACCTCAGTATCAGCGCGTCTTCACGAGCGGTGTTTGGGGAAATGCCAGTTGATGCTGTTGCCTCGGGATGTAGTACGGCAGCATTGGCCGGCAGGTTAAAAGATTGCGGCTCAGGGCCGCAATGCCGGGCCTCATGTGTTGATTGGTGCTCACCTAGGGTTATTGGCGCGTAATAGCCGGGGCGGCACCCCACCTCGACAAATCCCAGCGCTTGGTAGAGCGCCTGGGCAGGCTGATTGGAGGCTCGCACTTCCAAGCTGGCGCTAACGGCACCCAGCACCTTGGCATCTTCCAACAGGTGCCGGAGCAAGGCGCTGGCCACCCCCTGCCGCCGCCATTCTGGTGCCACTGCCACATCCAGAACCTGCAGATCGCCGTCAATCAGCCAGCCACCGGCAAAACCAGCCAAGTTGTCGCTGCGCCAAGCGACCCACCAGGTGCGGTTGGGTGCAGCCAGCTCAGCGGCCAAGGTTTGGGCGCTCCAGCACTCACCGCTGCTGGCTCGAACGCTGTCATGCTCACTGCCGCTGGCCGGAGCAGCAAAGCACTGAGCCTCCAAGGCCGCCACGGCTTCCACGTCTTGAGCGGCCATCGGCCGGTAGTGCAGGGCCGCTGGAACTGAAGATGTACCAATTGATGCCATTACGCCAGTTATTGGCGGCGTAAAAGATTGCGGGACAGGCCCGCAATGACAGAGTTCCTTGAGGTCGCAACGGTGGGCTTCGGGCATTGGCTGAGGCGAGTCGGCATCATCGGCCACCGCTGCCTGGAAGCCAGTTCCGGTCGGCAGCTGCCGCCCGTCAGCACGTATCACCTCGGCATGCGGGGCGGCGGCATCGTTCACGCCGCTTCTCGGCACGGCTATCTCCGCGCCTTGGGCGAGAGAACCGCCGGATGCCAGCCGCAGCCGCTCGTTTTCCTCCGCATCAGAGAGACGGGTATAGATGGGCAGCAGTGCACCGGCGTCACCCGAGCCTTGCTGCCCCGCTCGCAGCGCCGCTGCAAATGCCAACAACAGGCCATGGCCGCCCGGGTGCCAGAAAGCCTCATCAGCTAAGAGAAAGCCGTCGGCCTCGGAGAAGTCCGCAGCGTATTTGCACAGGCCATCACCGATCAACAGCAGCGACTGGCCACCTGTACGCCACAAGGCGGCCTGGGCGGCCGCTTTGGCCACCGTGTGGGGGTCAAGCCGGATCACCCCGGTATCATCAAGCGTAAAACGCGCTGGATATACCTCATGACGCATAGCATCAACCACCACGCCAACGCTGCCGCGCAAGCCGCCCTGCCATGCCGACCACGCTACGGCATCCAAGGTCGAGACCCCAAAAAGCGGCAGGCCGAGGCCACGGGCGATGCCCTTGGCGGTGGCCATGGCGATCCGGGTACCGGTGAAGGAGCCAGGACCGCGTCCGCAGACTATGGCCGCCAACTCGCGTTTGTCCACCCCCGCTTCTGCCAACATGCTGTCGATGCTGGGCAACAAGCAAACATTGGCCTGGCGCGGTGCCGCCTGGTCGGCAGAAGTCACAAGCTCACCTTGGCCGTTGCCTAGAGCAACGGCCATGTACTCACTGGCCGTGTCCATGGCCAGCACACGGCCTAGCGCAACCGCCTCCAGTTTGCCGCCCGTCAGCTCGCCCATCATCGTCACTGCAGCGCCTGCCAGTCAGCCAGCAGCCGTTCACTACGCGCCCCTACTGCACTCACGAGCAGCTCCCGACTCCATAATCCGTCTGGGAGAACAGCGATTGACGGCGTTGTGTCAGGTGGTATGGCGGCATTGACCGACACTGCTCCTGTCAGCGCCGTCAAAGATTGCAGACCAGGTTCACAGTAACGAGTTGGAGGTGCAGCGGATTGCGGCTCGGGGGCACAATGACGGGCTTTGTACGTTGGGTCACGTGCCTCGCCTAACACATTGACCTCGATTAGCAGGTAGTCTTCGGGCAAGGCTTCGGGGAAACGGTCACCCCATTCTACCAGCGAGATAGCGCCGTCTTCCAGCAAAGCGAAATAATCAATATCATCCAGTTGTTCTGCCGTGTCCAAGCGATAAAGGTCGAAATGGTAAAGACGAGTAGCCGTGCCATCAGCCAGCTTAGCATCGTGGCTGAGCAGGAGGTTGAAGGTTGGGCTGCAGACCGGCTCGCTGATTCCCAGCCCCGCAGCCACCCCTTGGGCAAACTGCGTCTTGCCCGCCCCTAGGCCGCCGACCAGCAACAATACATCGTTGGGGCACAGCTTGGCAGCCAACTGGGTACCCAGGGCTTGCGTCTCGGCAGCAGAGGCAGAGGCCAATACTATTAGGCTCATAAACCCAGCCCGTTCTCGGCAGATACGGCTGCCTCAGTGCCAGCAAGTACATCTGCCCCGGTGCTGGAGGGCAGAGCTACCTCGGGCGTACTCGACCCTCCAGCCGCCCCGGGCGCACTCGCGGGCGTGTCTGCTCCGGGCGCACTCGCGGGCGTGTCTGCTCCGGGCGCACTCGCGGGCGTGTCTGCTCCGGGCGCACTTGCCGAGGCCTGCGTCGACCGCACTGCCAGCTCTGCCCGCCGGGTCTCGATCAGCCGCCCTAGGAGGCGAAAGTCGTTTTCCATCACCGGTCGCTTCAAGCGGTCGTAGATGGCCGCCGCCGGATGAAATATCGGCAGCACTGAGAACTGGCCGGTGATATGCACTTGGCCGCGCAGTCCGGTGATACCACGGTCGGTACGGAGAATAAAACGAGTAGCAAAATTACCGAGTGTGACAATGACCATCGGTGCCACAGCACGCACCTGGTCGCGCAAAAACGGCGTACAGGCCTCGATCTCCTCCGAGCGCGGGTCGCGGTTCTCCGGCGGTCGGCACTTTAGCACATTGGCAATGTAGATCTCAGGGCGTGTCAGGCCGGCCAAAGCCAGCAGCTCGTTTAAGTACTGACCGGCAGCGCCGATGAAGGGCTCAGCACCGAGGTCTTCTTGCTTGCCTGGTGCCTCGCCGATGAACATCACCTCAGCATCCGGGTTGCCGACACCGAAGACCACTGTAGTGCGCGTCTCAGCCAGTACACAACGGTGGCATTCACCCAATTCAATACGTATATCGTTTAAACTTTTATACATCAAGTCACTCATTCCAAACTCAGCGGTCGTGCGGCTTTCCTAGGAGGATGCCGATTGATGAAAAACCCCGTCATTACCACACCTGGCCGTGACTCTCCACCCTGTTGATCAAAATAGAGATTGCGTCCCTAAAGCCCGCAATGACTGTAGCTTAGGCGTTAACCGGCGCTTCTCACCTCACTCCAGATACATGCGTTCCAAGCGCATCCCCAAACGGCAGGCCATATCGTAGTTGATGGTGCCGAGCTTTTCAGCCAGCTCGTCCAAGGTGATCCGCTCTGTTCCCGACTCCCCCACCAACAATACTTCGTCGCCAATTTGTGGCTGCAGTGGCGGTTTACCCGCCTTCATCCGCTGGTCGGCCTCAAACATCATCATGTCCATACATATCGTGCCGACCTGTGGCAACCGCCGCCCGTACAAGAGCACATCAATGCGGCCAGAGAGTTCACGTGCCAAGCCATCGGCATAGCCCAATGGCAGCGTAGCGATCAGCACATTGCCTGGCGAATGATAACGCATGCCATAGCTCACGCCCTCGCCCACCGGTACTGGTTTGACCATAGCCACCCGGGCATGCAAGCTCATAGCCGGCACCAAGTCAATCATTGAATGAGTGATGCCACTGGGATGCAAACCGTACATGCCAATACCTAGACGCACCATATCGAAGTGCGCCTTGCGATAGCGGATGGTGGCTGCAGTATTCGCGGCGTGGACAATGCCGGGGTTGATGCCCAAATAGCGCGTCTCGTCCAACATCTGCGTGAAGCGCTGGTACTGACGGCTGAACTCAAAGGTCTCCACCTCGTCAGCGGTGGCAAAGTGCGTGAATACGCCTTGCAGCTTCAGGCCGCGATGAAAGTCCAGCGTACGCAGGAAGTCTGGGGCATCAGCATAGTGTACCCCCACCCGGTTCATACCCGTATCCACTTTGAGATGGAAAGGAGCCACCCGGTCGGCGGCTGCCGCAGCCTCCCCCAAAGCCAAGGCAAACTCCATGGTGTCCACCGTCGAGGTCAGCTCATGGCGCACAATGGTCTGTACCATAGCCAGCGGTGGCTGACTGAGAATCAGGATAGGTGCGGCAATCCCGGCCTGCCTGAGCTCAATGCCCTCGTCGACATTGGCAACACCGAGGAAACGCGCCCCGGTGGCCAAGGCCTTCCGCGCCACCTCTGCCGCGCCGTGCCCATAGGCATCGGCCTTGACCACCGCCATCATCATCACATCCGGGCCAATATGGCGACGGAAGCGGTTCAGGTTGTGGCGGATGGCGTTAAGGTCAACTTCCAGCCAAGCCCAACGACGCTCGTTGGCTTTCAAAGGAGTTGCCGCATCTTCCAAATCTTCGTGCTGTTCGCCCGTGCTGAACACTGAGCCTCCTTACCCGACTTTCCTCGCCTAGCGATAAAATACCCGCCACGTCTTTCTCGGCTCCCCTAGGGAGGTGCCGATTTAATACCAGAACCCGTCATTGGAACCCGTCATCGCCGGTTTGGCCGGCAATCTCTCCCCTGATCAACAGGGCGAAAGATTATGGCTTGGGGGCCGTGTGGGACGAAATTGCGCATCAACCGGCACTTCCCTAGGAAGCACCGATTGATACAGCTTTTTGTCGGCACTTATCCTAAGAAATCCTAGTGCTCAGTGTACCATGCAAAGACGGTGGCAGACGACCATTTCCACCCCTGATTCGGTACTGAACAATCTGGTGAGCAACATGCTATAATATGACTAGTCATATTATAGGGAAACGAAAGGAGCGGCAATGGATTCAGTCAGCTTGTACGATGCCAAAGCAAACCTATCGCGTTTGGTAAGCAAAGCTCAGAAGGGCGAGGTCACGGTAATCACGAAGCATGGGAAACCCGCCGCGCTTCTGATGCCGATGCGCACAGACGATGCACCCCCTGTTCAAAGAACCGGTTTTCTCAAAGGCCGTTACGAGATCCCTGAAGACTTCGACACCACTGCCAAAGACGAGATCATCGCCATATTCGAGGGAGACGGTCGATGAGGCTGTTGTTGGACACCAATGTCGCACTGGCAATCGGCAACGGCACCGAACCGGCAAGCGTGACTCGGCTAGTGGATGACCCAAAGAACGAGTGCTACCTCAGCGCGGTCGTGCTTTGGGAGATTGCCATCAAGGCAGGCATCGGCAAGCTGAACATCGGCATGGAGCTCACAGAGTTCGCCGATGAGTTCGCCGCCCATAACTACCAAACGCTCGACGTGCAGCCCAAGCACGTCTTCGGCCTCAGCACACTTCCCACCATCCACAAAGACCCCTTTGATCGTCTGCTCATCGCCCAAGCGCAAAGGGAAAACATGACACTGGTAACGACCGATGCCCTACTGGCACAGTACGGCTCGGCCGTAAGGCACATCGCCGACCGGGCCGCGCAGAACCTGGACACGTCCGGGCGCAGTACGGCTCAGCCGTAAGGCACATCGCCGACCGCAACCGCCCCTGACGATCAGGACTTTAACCCCCCCTCCGTGGTCATGCCTGCCGCCCCTAGGGCGACCACAACCGCCCCTGACAATCAGGACTTTAACCCCCACTGCAAGTGTCCTCATTGCTGGGTGATCCGCTATGTTGCCAGCTTTCAGGAAACTTGTTGCCTATCGGTTGACAAACTCTGTTTTGGGATTATACTTTGCTCATAGGAAAGTCGCAATATTTGTTTGGTTGGCCAACCCGAAATGAATATTTGCTAGCACTAGCCGGTTCTCGGTTCTCCAACAGAAAGGAAGGTATCTATGGTTAAACATCCCTCTGACCACCCGGTAAACGCCAAGCTCCCCATTCCGCAGCTCTTCACCTACGGGTTCCAACACGTGTTGGCGATGTACGCCGGCGCTGTGACCGTGCCCATTGTTATCGGCTCGGCTCTGCACCTCTCCAGTGACCTCATAGTCTTTTTGATCAGCGCCGACCTCTTCACCTGCGGCATCGCCACGCTGATCCAGACCCTCGGGTTCTGGAAGTTCGGCATCCGCCTGCCTTTGATCCAGGGGGTGACTTTCGCCTCGGTGCAGCCGATCATCGCCATCGGCATGGGCGTGGAACACACCGGCGGCTCACCGGAGCAGGCCTTGGTGGTGGTCTTCTCGGCCGTCATTGTCGGCGGCCTGTTCACCATGCTGGTCGCCCCGCTGTTCAGCAAGTTCATCCACCTCTTCCCGCCGGTGGTCACCGGATCGGTGATCCTGGCCATCGGCCTCAGCCTGCTGCCGGTGGCCATCAAGATGGTCGGCGGCCAAGGCTTTTACGTGAATGGCGAGCCCGCCCAGTACGGCACGCTGACATTCCTGCTGGTCGGGCTGATAGTGGTGCTGGTGATCTTGCTGGTCAACCGCTTCTTCTCCGGCTTCCTGAAGAACATCGCTGTGCTGATCGGCATGATCGTCGGCTTTTTGGTCTGCATCCCGCTGGGCTTCATCGACTTCGCCAAGGTCGCCCATGCCTCCTGGTTCGGCGTCGACCTGCCCTTCGGCCTGAACATGCCGGGGCTGGACGGCGGCCAGTACCTGAGCTTCTTCGGCGGCGACCAGTACATGCTGCACATCGTCCCGGCCGTCATCTCCATGCTGATCGTGATGCTGATCGTGATGGTCGAGTCCACCGGCGACTACATCGCCATCGGCGAGATCATCGACCTGCCCGTCGGCGAGAAGTCGATCGCTGCCGGCCTGCGCGCCGACGGCCTCTCGACGATGATCGGCGGCTGCTTAAACGCCCTGCCCTACACGGCCTTCGCCCAGAACGTCGGGCTGGTGGCCCTGACCGGAGTGCGGTCGCGCTACGTGGTGGCCGGCTCGGGCATCATCCTCGTGGTCCTGGGGCTGATCCCCAAGCTGGCCGCCGTCATCGACAGCCTGCCGCCCTTCGTGATCGGCGGCGCGGCCTTCGTGATGTTCGCCACCGTGGCCGCCAACGGCATCAAGGCGCTCTCCAAGGCCGAGCTGAGCACCCGCCCGAACAATATCTTCATCATCGCCATCAGCCTCGGCGTCGGCCTGATCCCCACCGTCGGCGCCCTGACCAGCTCGATAGACGGTGCCGTCTTGGCCAACGGCTCGGCCATCATGGGCGTGGTCCAGAGCTTCGACTTCTTCAACGCCATGCCCGATGCCGCCGGCCCTTTGATCACGTCAGGCATCACGCTGACGGCGGTCACGGCGGTGCTCCTGAACCTCTTCTTCAACGGCGTCTCCAAAGACGTGCGCCCCGAGATGGACATGTCGCACTAACCGCACTAGTCGCGCTAACCTGATGTTTTCAAAACCGGCCGCCCATCGCTCAGGGCGGCCGGTTTTCGCGCTCTAATTGGCAGTTTGCTTTTGGAAGTGGAAGTGGGCAGACATGCGTAAATCGCCGGTTTGACGTATGGCCCGTTCAATGTAGAATAGGTTGTGTTACAGTTGACTTGGAGTGGGTGCCTAACGTAGTGAGAGTGAGGGGCGGCATGAAAAAGAAAGTATCCATATCTATTGCGTCAGCGCTGATGGTCGTAATATTGATGGTACCGGGGGGGTGCCACTGTGTGCGTCGAAGGCCAATCCGGTGCCGAATGATGTCTGGCCTATGAACAGTCCGATAACAGTAAAGAACGGCTTGAAGGTCTGGTGTATCTCAAATGCAAATATACGCCTACTTATTTGCGAATTGCGGTAACCCTATGTAGATACCCGGGCAGGCAGCCTCTCTTTCCGACAGTGTTGTCACCACGCAAGTATTCTTCATGTTTCTATGAGTTCACGTTCTCCCTCATTGCCGGATACAAGGGTAAACTGAACAGTTATAATGTTCACGAAATATGCAGTAATAAGCGTGTTGCTCGTAATCATATATATACATATACTTAGTACAAATATAGCGATTATTGATGAATTGGCGATATCCTGTGATCATCGGTGGATGCGGACACTGGTCGCATGCATGGCAGATGCCGTCACCGATGCGGAAATCAACGGAGTAAAGGAACATGGGGATGCATGTGAAAGCTAATATCCAACCAGTGCTAAGGCTGTTGGCCAGTGCGCTGTTACTGCTTGCGCTGTTGCCGGTCGCCGGATGCTCTCAGAGGCATAGCACGGACGTAGTATCCGTAGAGCAAGACAGCCCAGCCGTGGGCAGCGAGAACCCGCTTGCCGCCAATGGTAACTCGGTTACGGTTACCGATGCGTCCTTTTTCATAGAGTGCACTGCCGACTCCATAGTGTATCAAGGCAAGCCGCTGGAACTGGCCTATAACTTGGGAAACACCGGCCCGGCCTGCGACATCGGCCTACTGGTGTTCATCGGCGGGGTGCCTCAGCCCTACCACAGCGACCGGGACGCGCATACCGGCTACCTGCAAAGCTTCCACTTCGAACAGGGCACCAGCGAGCAGAGCGACAGCATGAGGGTAGTGCTGAGCGTCGACCCGACCGTCGGCAGAAAAGGTCAGAGGCTCTTCCTAAACGTTGCGACAGTTCTCAACCCGGGCTTCCGCCCCGACCCGGACAAGGCGGTCATGTTCGGGAACAACCTCGACTGTGGAGCAGGCAGCCTCACGGCAGTCGAGTACCAGCTCGACTGCAAGGCCGCCAAGGCAAGGTCGTATGGCGGGGCAGCCACCAAGGCCATGACCCCGGCGATGCTCGATGGCTAGAAGCAGAAAAACATGTATCTGGATATCAGCAACTACATCCTCCTCGACGGCATCGGCCAGTCGAACGAGGCTATCGCGGTCGGGGATCGCTGCAAGTTCTCGGTCAGGGGCCTAGGCGACGATGCGCACCCCTACCGCCTAACCCTGTTCTGCAACTTCGAGCCCTACGTGTTCCCAGACGGCTCGATATGCGCTGACTTCCCGGTCCGCCCCGGCAAGGAAACCAGTGTTGGTGTCGACCTCGACTTGTCCACCTTGGACAAAGGAAGTGCGGCGGTGGTATTTGCGCTGGCGATCCCCACCGACGACACAAGCGTAGATAGGCCTAATAGGGAATTCCAATCCGAGTGTTATCTGCTGGTAAAGAAGTGATACCTCTAGAAAAGCGCCAACCCACACGAAGTTTTGTTGTTACGACCACCGGCCAGTACTCTCCTGCCCTGCTGACAGCAGAAAAGATTGCGAACCAAGCCCGTGTGAGGCAGGCTTTGGGCGTTAAGTTGTTGTTGCTCTCAGCAGTGCTGCTGCTCAGCCTGCTGCCCGGTTGCAAGGCTCCGGAAGCGGCAGTGCTCGAGACGAGGTTTTTGTATAATAGTGCTACGTCGGCCTATTTTTGGGAAGCAGGCGACTATGTTCTGATAAACCCTGACCAGCCGTACTTTGTGGACAAGTCCAGCGGCATCGTTAGGCCGCTCGTCCTCGACCCCTTGGAACGAATGTACGTTCGGGAGTATCAGGGCGTAGGCACCAATGGCAATTCCAAGCTCTTGGCCGTTGCAGCAAACAAGGCCTACATACTTGAAGCCGACTACTCACGTATCTGGCAAATAGATGGAGCATCCTTCACGCTCGACTGCGTTGACCTCACAAATTTCAGCAAGGTCACGGTGGCCAAAGCCGGGTCAGCCACAGAGGGTAGCGGTGCCGCTACTTTGCGGCAGTACCTGTTCCCCGGAAACGGTGAAAGCAGCACGGCTCCTGGCACTGCTGGGGCCGGCGGCTATTTTGACAACGACACAGCGGGCAGCATGTTGCCCAGCGTAGTGATCAGTTTTTTTGTCTGTGGCAACAATCTCTACACTTTGGAACGCAACCAGATTTGCCGTCGCCCCCTAGGCAACAACACCACGCCCGTAGTGTTGGCCGACGACCTCGGCAACAGCAGCTACTATTCCTGCGACGGCGAGTACCTCTACTACATAGACAGGCACGGTATCATCCGTCGTCTGCCCTTGGCTGGCGGCGAGGCCAGCACACTTTTAGATGCTAGGGCCAAATACCTCTATGTCAGCACCGACGCAGTCTACTACACAGACATCAGCGACAATGGCCTCTACCGCTTTGACAAGGCCAGCGGCCATTCGCAGAGGCTTGCGGATTCCCCTGATTTCGGCATTCAGGTAAGCGGCCAAGACCTGTACTATCTAGGCACTGACGACAAGCTACGCCGGATATCGACCACTGGCGGTCAAAGCCAGCAGGTATCCAGCGAAAAAATGGCAGAGTTCTACGTCGATGCAGTTAGCAACAGCATCTACTACCTATCGCTGGAGCAAGACCCGGAAACCGGCTTGGAGATCTATTATCGAATAGACACTGGCGGCCAGAAGCAAAAGTTGGTACTGCCCTAAACTCCTATGAAGATGCCGATTAACTCACAATTCAGTCCCACACAGATTCCGAGCCACAATCTTTCACCCTGCTGATCAGGGGAAAGATTGTGGCCCCGGGCCGGCAATGACTGCCACGCAGCCGGGCTACGTCTACTTGCTGGGGGAAAGATTGCCGCCCTGAGCCGGCAATGACTGCAGTTTGGGCGCTAAGTTGGGCTTTGATCGGCACCGCCCTAGCAAAGTGCTGATCAATACCCCAGGCCATCTTGCCCGTCATCTTGCAAGCTTGGGCTGTCCACTCGTCGGGGCAATCGGCTCTTTCTTTTCTCTGAATATGTGATACTATACGGTAACCGATGCAAGGGGGTGTGCCATGGTTATTGTTCGTGATACTTACTCCTTGCTGGTGAGTACTGGAAATGCAGTCATCGGGGCGGTGATCATTTCTCAAAGCCTAGCAAGAACTCCGCTGATTGCAAAAGTCTGAGCAATAGAATATTCCGTGTCTGCCAGCTTCTTGCTGGCAATTATCCGTGATCGCTCTGCAAGGCTTGTTTTAAGGGGGCTTGAGGCTATGCATGCTGAAGGTACAGGAGCGCCGGGCACTCGCTGTAACTTTTGCATCTCGAAAGGAGAATCAGCGAATGGCCACGTTTCATCATTATCCACACGTCTTCTCACATTATGCCATCGGCAATATGGAGCTGAAGAACCGTCTGGTTTTTTCTTCCGTTGTATCGGGACATGCCACCATCCGTGATGGCGATGTAACCGAGAACCTGATCGACTTCGTGGGCGCCTGCGCCCGCACTGGTGTGGCACGGGTGACTATCGGTGCCAGCCCGGTCGACCTCGGGCGGGCGCGAGACGGCTTTGCCAGCCTGTCGGTGACTCGGGAAACCGACATCACTGGGGTGCGGAGTTTGGCCGAAGAGGTGCACCGCTACGACACCAAGCTATCGATAGAGTTGATGCATGCCGGCTCCACTGCCCAAACAGAGGCGCTCGGTGGGCGCAAGGCCTATGTTCCCTGGTTGACTCCAGAGATGGACCCTGATGTTTTCATGGAGATCGGCGAACATGAGATGAACAGCATAGTCGCGCTTTTCCGCAACGGCGCCCGGCGGTGTGCCGAGGGCAATTGCGACGAGGTGATGATCCAATGCGCCCACGGCGGCCTGCTCAACTCCTTTCTCTCACCAGCCACCAATCAACGCAACGACCAATATGGCGGGTCTTTTGAAAACCGTATCCGGTTCCCACTGCGCGTACTCCGGGAAGTGCGCGAAGAGATAGGTAACCGCCTGAACATCGAGGTCCGCATCAGCCAAAACGAATATGCCAAAGGCACCGTCACCTTAAACGAAATCATCGATTTCCTCAACGAGGCCTCGCTCTTCGTCGATTCGGCATGCCTCTCCGGTGGCTGGCTGCACCATCCCAACTGGGTGCGTAAACTGCTGCCCAGTTACTGTGAGCCACGCTGCTTGAACAGGGAGCGCACAGCGATCATCCGCAAGTCAGTGAACCTGCCAATCGTCACCGTGGGCAACATTATCTCCATCGATGCCGCTGAGAACCTCTTGACCAGCGATGTGGCTGACGTGGTTGCCATGACTCGTTCTCTCTTAGCCGACATGAACATGGTGAGAAAGGCTTACAGCGGCGCAGAGTCCAGTATCCGCCCTTGCCTACGCTGCGTAGAATGTACCTCGCGTTTGATCTATGGCGGCGAAGTGCGTTGTGCTGTCAACCCCCAGCTTGGCCGGGAGACGAAATACAGCAGCATTGGCAAGGCCGACAAAAAGAAGAAAGTGCTGATTATCGGCGGTGGGCCAGCCGGTATGCAGGCTGCCCAGATTGCAACGATGCGTGGCCATGACGTGGTGCTCTATGAGAAGGAAGGTGTCTTAGGCGGTCGCCTGAAAGAGGCCTCGATGATGTACAAGAAGGTGGACACCCATCGCCGCTACATGGAATGGGCCATCGCTGAAACCATGAACTGTGGTGCCAGGATCGTCCTGAACACCGAGGTCACCCCAAAGATTGCAACAATGGAGATGCCGGACGTGATCATCAACGCCTCTGGCGGCATCGAGCGTTGGCCGTCTATCCCCGGCATCGACAACCCGAAAGTCATCAGCATCACCGCCGCCGACCGGAAATTAGCCCCGGTAGGCCATCGAGTGGTGGTTATGGGAGGCGGCATCTCTGGTTTGGAGGCCGCTATTCAGCTTGCCCATGAGAGCCACGTGGTCACCCTGATCGACAAAGAGCCGATGGATAAATTGTGGCGGGAGGTTCGCGACGAGTTGCGCAGCGGCCTGATCGAGCTGATGGAAGAACATAACATAAAGCTGATCGACGAGGCTACCATCTACAATATCGGCAACGAAGGCATCGAGTACCGTCTGGGGTCTGGCCAGTTAGGCTGTGCGCCGGGAGACACCTATATCGCTGCTTTCGGCATCGTCAAGAACACCGACTTCAACTTGGCAATCGAGGCGGTTATCCCCGATGTCCGGCTGGTTGGCGATGCCCGGCTGCCGGACAGCATCTTCGGAGCAAACATGGACGGCTTCAATGTGGCGATAGAGGTCTAAGGAAGCACCGATTTAAGACTGTTGCGCCAGACTGTGAGCAGTTACCTCAAGGTCGTTCGGAGGAGCGGTGCCACTACTAGCGGTAATGGCACCGTTCGCACGGACGGGCTTGGGGCGGCGCTGCCCACAAGATGGCGTGACATGATTAATTCGGCGCTTCCTTAAGATGTGAGAGCTGCGAGAGGACGATGCCCACCAGTACTACCAGCACACCGACTGCCACCAGCCAAGAAACCTTATCGTGCATGAAGGCTGCGGCCATGATGATGCCGCTGGGCAGCTCGCTGGCAGCCATAATAGAAACCATACCGCTGGGCAGGTGAGGGGCAGAAGCTTGGATCAGAACCAATGGCAGGAGTATGCCCACTAGTGCCAAAGGAACAACGTAAAGTGCCAGCCCAGCCTGGAACGAGCCATCGAAAAACACCCTAGGCGCCAAGGCAAAAGCGATGATCAGGCTGCCAAAGGTGGTGAGCAAAGTACGGCTGGAAGCTGGCAGAGAGGTCGCCACCTTGCCGCTGAGGAACAAAAAGACCGTGTAGCAAACCGCCGACATCAGGCCGAAGAACAGCCCCACCGCTGTGATTTCCGTACTGCCTTCCTGCTCGAAAACCCCAGTTGCTAAAAAGGTGCCAATGACGATCATCCCCACCGCCAAAAGCGTAAGCCGGCTAGGCAGCTTACGCTCGACAATGGCCTGCAGAGCAACCCCCATCCAGGCAAACTGGAAAAGCAAGGTAACAGCTGTAGCTGCCGGCAAAGCTTCCAGCGCATGGTAGTAGCCAAAGCTAACTCCACAGGCAATCACCCCTAGGCCCGCGAGCTCGGCGGCCTGTCTCAGTTTTATCCGCCGCCGCACGAACAGCAGCACAAAAGCTCCCAAAAACAACACTGCAAACAGATACTGGGCAGCGATAATGTCCATGGTGCCAAAGCCTGCGTCCTGCGCCATGCGCACCAAGGGAACCATGATGCCGTAAGTGCAGCCGCCAAGGAAGACGCAAAGCGAGTATTTCAGGGTGCTCAGAGCAGCGCTATGTGTTTTTACCATCAGAGCATCTTACACTATTCATACTTGATACTGGCTCGACACCTTACCGGCTCAGTATGGGCAGTGCGGCATGATATGATTGACCGGCACTTTCTTAGACGAAGCCCGTTGGTATTTGAACAGTTATTCGAACAGCCGCTGTTCTGATGCCTTGAATACATAGGCAAATGGAGGCAATATGGACATCTGGGGCGCTATTCTAAATTGGATTTTTACAGTCCTCGACTGGTTGCACGGAATATCTGGCGATTGGGGCATGGCCATTATCCTGATCACCATACTCTTCCGCATCCTGATATTCCCGATCACCGCCAAACAGATCAAGTCGGCCTTGGTCATGCAGCAGCTGCAGCCGAAGATCAAGGAGATTCAGACCAAATACGCCAATGACAAGATGCTGCAACAGCAAAAGATGATGGAGGTCTACAAAGACGCGAAGTTCAACCCCCTCTCGGGATGCCTGCCGCTGATCTTGCAGATGCCGCTGTTCTTCGCACTTTTCTCGGTATTGAACAACTTGCCGTCTTACATCATCGACCCAGCGGCTATGCCTGTGCATTTCTATGGACTGGTTCCCAACCTCCAAGCTAGCGCTGGCAGCACTTTCGCTGAATCGCCCCTCGGAGCGATCCCCTATCTCGTCTTGGTGCTGATCTTCGGTGCCTCGATGCTGCTGCCTTTGCTGATCAACGGCACCAAGGACCGCAACACTTGGATGATGACCGGTGTTATGGGCGTGCTGATGCTCTGGTTTGGCTGGAGCGCACCGGCAGGTGTGCTGCTTTATTGGGACACCTCGTCGCTGATCGGAGTCGCGCAGCAGATGGTTACCAAGAAGCTGATGGACCGCAAGATGGAAGCCGCCGGAGAAGGAGGAGCAGTGGAAATAAAGCCAGTTAAGGTGGAGGTAGAGCGGATGCGCAAAAAGAACCCACCGTCCTAGTGTCAGGCCGGTAGGGCGGCTGTTCACCTCACTTTCATGCACAGGGACTGCTTATCGGCAAACCCATCGGTCAGTTTGCTTGGGCTGACCAAAACCAAAAGGACTTGATTTTCGTTGAGAGGATAGCGGTATGGTTGAGTATCGGCAGGCAACGGTAGAAGACATCGAAGCGGTCATCGACTTGCGCTTGGCCTTTGCCAAGGAGTATTTTGGGCCGATGGACGCCGGTGAAGAACTGGCTATGCGCAACCATTACCGCGACTTCCTAAAACGCAAGCTAGGAGACAGCTTTATCAGCCTCTTGGCCTTCTCGGACGGCCAAGCTGTGGCCACCGCCTCGCTATTGATCGATGAGCGCCCGGTGGGCAACCGCTGGCCGAATGGCTGGCATGCCACAGTGTTCAATGTCTACACTGATCCGGCTTTCCGCAAGCTTGGCCACGCTGCCCAGCTTTGCAAACTGCTGGTCGATGTGGCCCGCTCCCACAATGTCAGCCTTATCGAGCTGGAAGCCACCGCCGCAGGACAGCGCCTCTACGAGCAGCTAGGCTTCCGTGAGAAGATCAACAACTGCGTCAGCATGGAGATGCCGCTTTCCTAAGAATATAACTTGGCGAAGGCCTCCCTGAGACGCTTGCTGATCGGCGCTTCTCCGGCAGCGGCTGGTGTTTGCTGATCACTGGCCGTGACTGGCACCAAGCCGAACTCATCGGAGATAAAAAAGCAGCCGCCCTTGTTGGCAGCAGCCTCTACATCTTCGCTGCGCTGTGGCTTTATCTCGACAGGAAAGTTAAGCGTGTTTGCCAAGTCAGAACAGAGAGTCGCCGTAGCACTGGCAAGTTCAGAGCAGCTGGCACAGAGCGTTGAGTCCCTCTCGACCCAGATATCACCTCGATAGGGTTGGCCGCTGCCAACATGTGCCGACAGACTCCTATCGGCAGCGGCAGCGCTGTCACTGGCCAAAGCGGGGTCGTCCAGTCCTAACCCACAAACCAAGCCATCGACTACACGAAGGTCGGTAACAGTCAGCATCGGTGCTTCCCTTAAGTTGTCCAGCGAGATTCTGGCCTCCCGCTTTGGGTCGATATCCAGCACCAACACAGCCTCGCCCTTATCCTCCAACATATTCAGCATTGCCCATTCCAAGCGCTCATGTATCCAGCCTAGCAAAGGTTCCGGCAAGTCCATTTGCCGCAGCGCCCGCAGATGGCGCTGTCTGAGCAGCAAGTCTCCAGCGTGGATCCGCCAGCGCAATGTAGCGCCCATTCCCGGCCTCAATGCCGGAAATGGCGTACGCCGGTGAACACCAAGGCCATGCCGGCGGCATTGGCCGCCGCCAACACCGCATCGTCATTGTTCGAGCCGCCGGGCTGGATCACCGCAGTAACACCGGCCGCCGCCAGCACTTCCAACGAGTCGGCAAAGGGCATGAAGGCATCGGAGGCCGCAACCGCTCCAGCAGCTGCTGTGCCAGCCTGCTCCACAGCAATGCGTGCCGAGTTCACCCGATTGGGCTGGCCGCCACCAACACCTACCGTGCAATAGTCTTTAGCAATAACGATGGCGTTGCTCTTGACACTCTTGGCACATTTCCAAGCAAAGGCCAGCTGTTCAAGCTCTGCTGGGCTGGGCTGCCGCTCGGAAACCACTTGCAGGCTGTCAGCCAGTTGCCCCACTGCGTCGGCTTGCATGGCCAAAATTCCGCCTTCGACACTGCGGTAGTCAACCGGCCAGCCGGGCGGATTCATGCCCCCGGTCACCAAAGCACGGATGTTCGGCTTCTCGCTCAGCAGCTCGGCTGCCTCCTCGGTGAAGCCAGGAGCAATGATCGCTTCCACAAACTGGCCGTTGGCATAGATGGCCTGCACCACCAACGCACTGACTGAGCGGTTAAAGGCCATCACGCCGCCAAAGGCGCTGACTGAGTCGACATCGTGGGCGTGCTGGTAAGCGCTGACCAAGTCGGCATCGGAGGCAATACCACAGGGTGTCAAGTGCTTGACGATAACACAGGTCGGCGCATCGAACTCCCGCACCGCCGCCCAAGCGGCATCTAAGTCGAGATAATTGTTGTAGCTGAGATCCTTGCCCTGCAACTTCTCGGCATAGGCCAGCGTGTCTTCCCGCTTCACACCAGCAGGCAAACTGGCATCGGGCAAAGGTATGCGATAGACCGCAGCATCTTGATGGGGATTCTCGCCATAACGCAGTTTGGCTTGCCGCTCCAGCTCGACGTTCAGCCAAAGCGGGAAGGCCAAAGGCTCGTCGGCAGCGGTGGCGGCCCCGAGGTCTTGGACGATCTGCTCTCCCATCCACCTGAAAATAGCCTCATCGTAAGTGCTGGTGAGGGCAAACGCCTTCTGAGCAAGACGCTGGCGGGTGGCAAAGCTGGTGGAGCCACCCGTGGCGCGCATCTCGTCGAGCAGCTCCGGGTACTGCGCCGGTGAGGTGACTACGGTCACCGAGTCATGATTCTTGGCGGCAGAGCGAATCATCGACGGCCCGCCGATATCGATGTTCTCGATCGCCTGCTGATAACTGGTGCCAGCACGGGCAATGGTGGCCGAGAAGGCATAGAGGTTGACCACCACCATGTCGATCAACTCGATACCATGCTCGGCAGCAGCGGCCAAGTGCTCGGGCAAATCCCGGCGTGCCAACAGGGCGCCGTGTATCAGAGGGTGCAGGGTCTTAACACGACCACCCATCATTTCCGGAAAACCAGTGACTTCCTCAACTGGAGTCACGGCCACACCGGCATCGGACAAGGCCTGTGCCGTGCCGCCAGTGGAAATGATCTGCACACCGAACTCTTCACTTAGCGCCCGGGCAAAGTCCACTACACCACTTTTGTCTGTGACCGAGACCAATGCTCGCCGGATTATAGGGTTTTCCATGTCCTGCTCCTCACGTCGGGGAAGTATTTCCAAGTGCCTTCTATCTTACTTGATCCTTGCCGTAGATCAAGACTCCCAAGGTTCCTGGCCCACAATGGTTGCCGACAGTGCAACCGGCATCGGTAAACAAAACCTCTCGGAAAGGCTGCAGCTCGCCCACCAGCCTCACCATTTCCCGTACAAACTGCAGGTCGTCATACATGGTATGGGTGACAATCGCTCGACTCAGGTCGAGGTCGTCGCGGCCTTCCAGCCGTTCCCGCAGGTACTGGCGCAAAACTTTCTTGGTGGTACCACGGTATTTTTTCCCTACCCTGATCTCACCGTCACACAGCTCCAAACAGGGCTTGATGTTCAAGAGGTTGGCACCGAGCGCCGCAATGCCGGAGCAACGTCCGCCTTTGTGCAGATAGTCCAAGGTGCTGATGACGAAACTGGCTTCCGATAGGAGTCTTTTGGTTTCGCACCTCTCCACCACTTGCCTTGCGCTTAAACCCTGTTGCAGCAGTTCTGCGGCATAGAGCACCAGCCAACCGCCGCCAGTAGAGAGACTGCAGGTGTCAATGGAGTAAACATTATTGAAATCTTCGCCAGCAATCACTGAATTTTGATAGCAGGACGAAAGTTTGCTGCTGATAGTGAAGCTAAGGACAGCCTCGGCGCCTTGGGCGAACGCATCGGCAAAAACCGCTTGGTATTCCCGAACGTTGACCGCCGCCGTATGGCAAACGCCCTGGCCACTGTCCACATAGGCGAAAATGTCTTGCGGTGTGATCTCATCACCGTCCTTGAGCTCATCTTCCCCCTTAACAATGGTCAGCGGCACCCTACGGATCTGGTATCTCTCCAGTAGCTCAGCCGACAGGTCACAAGTGCTGTCGGCAATGATCTTGGCTTGCACTCCAGACTCCCTTCTTTTTGGTTGCCTATGCCTTGGGAAGCGTTAATCAATCGGCACTTCCCCTTGGAAAAACGCATATTACATGATAAGGCAAGCGAACGGCTGTGTGGTCATTAGGAACTAAGGGATAGGAGCCGATTTTGATGGGATTCTGCACCCAGCTCCGTGACTAACAGAGATCCGAAGCCGATGTTGATACGCCAAGTGGACGGGAAGGGGATGTCTAGGAGCTCAGTCAAGATCGAACGGATCACACCAGCATGAGCGACCACAGCAACCGATTGCCATGGCTGGTCGTGCAGTTCTTGCAACAGCTGCTGTGTCCGCCCGACTACCGCTTGAAGGGATTCGCCGCCGGGAGGCGCGTTATGGAGGTAGTCCGCTGCCCAGCAGTCGAAGTCCCGACGATCGATATCCTCCCAGCGCATGCCCTCCCAACTGCCGAAGTCCATCTCCAACAGACGTTCGTCCAGTAAAACGGGATAAGAGTCTTGGGAGCAGGGGGGGGCTTGCCCGGCATCCTGCCCCGCCCCTTGCTCCACCGCTGCACCAACAGCACCGCTGAGCGCTACCGCCAGCTTGCTGCAACGCTGCAAAGGCGAGCTTATCCATCGTTCTACCGCCCGAACGTCCAACTGCTCCCGCAAGGCGGCGGTGCAGGTTTGAAGGTCGGCAGCGGCCACGTCGAGGTCACTGCGCCCATAGCAGATGCCTTCGGCAGCCAACGGCTGCGGATGGCGGATCAGGTAAAGCCTCATAGCGGCTGCCCCAAAACCGGAGCAGCAGCCAGTGTCAACGTGGCACCGACCTTGATGGCTGCCAAGGCCACCAAGAAAGTGAAGACCTCGATGACCTGTTGTGTGGCTCCTAGGCAGTCACCAGTATAACCGCCTAAACGCTTCTTGAACCATTGGCCGAGCAGCAGACGCAACAGTAGGGCCACCGGCAGTGCCAAAAACCACCATGGCCGCCACCAGAGCAAGCCGACAAAAGGCAGAAGCCAACAACAGCTGGCAACTAGGCCGCCCACCGATATCTGACGGCCAATCGGCTTGACCTTGCTGCTCGCGTCAGTACGGGCGTAAGTATCAGTGAAAATGATAGTCACCACACTGACACGGCTCAGCACGTGGGCGAAAACCACGGCCACTAGCCCGAACCAAGGCTCAAGGCTCAGCAACATAGTCATTGCAGTCATTTTCAAGGCGAACAGCAGCATCAAGCCGACGACCGCGAAAGCACCAACCCGGGAGTCTTTCATGATCCCCAAGATGCGCTCCGGGCTGCCACCGCCGCCAAAGCCATCGCAAACATCCCCGAAACCGTCTTCATGGAAGGCACCGGTTAACAAAACGCCAGCAGCCACAGCACAGATCACCGCCACCGGCACCGGCAAGATGAGGGCAGCCAAACCCGCGACTACAGCCACCACCACGCCCACCACCCAGCCGATAGCCGGGAAGTAGCGGGTCGAGCGGTTCAATTGCTCACCCGTATACCCCACCCAAGACGGGCAGGGTATGCGGGTATAAAACATCAGCGCCATGAAGAACAGGCGCAACTCACAAACGAAGGGGTTGGATTCCCTTTTGGTCACGCCTCTGCCTCGGCCGCCGCCTCTGGGTCACCAGTGCTGACACCAGCCTCATCGAAGCTGGCCATGTTGGCCAAGAAGGTCTCGGCGCTCTTGATTATCGGGTAAGCCACCGCGCACCCTGATCCCTCGCCTAGGCGCATACCCAAGTTCAACAACGCTCGGCCACCAAGGGCAGCCAGCATCCGGGCATGCCCAGGCTCCCCAGATTCGTGGCAGAAAATGGCGTTATTCATGATCCCCGGCTCGATATTCCTAGCAACCAACAGAGCCGAGCTAGCCACAAAGCCATCGATCATCAGAACCCGCCCGGTCTCGTAAGCACGCAGCATAGCTCCGGCCATTTGGGCGATCTCAAAACCGCCGAACATCTGCAAAGCCTCGCGGGCATCCTTGGGCTGCGCATGGGCAGCCCGTACGGCGCTGAGGATCTCCAGCTTCTTGGCCAGGCCATCGCCGACTAAACCGGTGCCCGGCCCGACACAATCAGCTAGTGGCACATCTGTTAGCACGCTCATCAGCAAGCTGGCTGAGCTGGTATTGCCGATCCCCAGCTCTCCAAAGCCGATGATGGTGCAATCCGGATTGACCACATCGTCCAGCACCGACGCTCCCGCCTGAAGGCATGCCTCCACGGTCTCTTTGCTCATGGCCTCGGCGGCCAGGCAATTATCGGTACCCGGTCCCATCCAGTGGTCGATCAGACCGTCGGGATGCTCCCCCGGCCAGTCAATACCTGCGTCCACCAAGAACACCTCGATGCCGTTTTGTCGCGACAAGACATTGATGCCAGCGCCGCCAGCCAAGATGTTCATGGCCATCTGCGCCGAAACCTCACGTGGATAAGCGCTGACCGCCTCTTTGGCCAAGCCGTGGTCGGCGGCAAAAACCACCACGGTCGGAGCTGTAAGCCGCGGGTTCAGTGTTTTTTGGATGCGGCAAAGCTTCGCCGCTAAGGCCTCTAAGTCTCCCAATGCCCCCCGTGGCTTGGTCTTGTTGTCGATTTTCTGTTGGATTGCGGTGTTCAAATTCTGTTCATCTTGCACATCTGCACTCATTTTAACTCCATTCTGCTCGTAGCCATTGGAATGGTATTGCCCCGGTGAATCATTGTTATTCCCCAATACGCTTGACTAACATTGTAAAAGTTCTTGGATCGTTGCGGGTACCAGGGAAGCACCGATTTGATCGTGTCACCTGCTCGCCAAACCGCCGGAATTTAGCGGATAATGAGTGTAGTTGAAAAAGACAGCGCAATTGGAGGCACAATAATGTTCATTAGTTCAGAAAAAGCAGAAGAACAAGCAGTCCTAAATTTGGCTTACGCGGTTTGTGCAGCAGCCCGAACGGCACCAAAGGCCTGTGGCATCGACCAGACCGACACCGCAGTACTCACCGGCGAAGACAAGGACAGAGTGGCCGAGGAGATGCGCCGCATCGGCCGGGGCTTTGGTGACTCCGGGGCGTTCTTCCTCCGGGATGCCGACAATGTGGATAAAAGCACCGCCGTGGTGCTGGTTGGCTGCGCCTACAAGACCCGGGGGCTGAACAGACTTTGCGGCCTCTGCGGCTTTGCAGACTGTGCTGCCTGCGACGCTGCCGGAGCGACCTGCATCTTCGCGCCGATGGACTTGGGAATCGCCCTTGGCTCGGCTGTGGCCTTGGCCGCTGACGGTCGAGCCGACAACCGGATAATGTTCACTATCGGCAAGGCGGCCGCCTCTCTCGGCCTTTTGGGCGACCACCAGATGATCATGGGCATCCCCTTGTCGGTCTGTGGCAAATCGCCGTTCTTCGACCGGGGCTGAGGGGTACGTCAAAGCGATGGCCAAAACTGGGGACAGCAGCCATGCGGGCAGCGCACAGGGCAATGGGCAAAGCAACAGGGAGCAATGCTCAGGGTTGGGCGAAAACTCCAGCATTAACCGTGATGCCGCAGTCGGGCAGACGGTGCCAACCGATCACGTTCGCGTCTTCGACCTGCATTGTGACACGCTTGACCGCTTGGTTCTCGGTGACGACAGCTTCATCCGCCTAGTTGACGGCGACCCGTCCCTACTCTGTGATCTCGGCATGGCAAACCAGCCGCCGCCATCGAGCCAGGCAACACTGAAGAACAACTCCTTCCATGTCTCGTTAGAGAGGGTCGCAGCTTTTGACTGGTGCCAATGTTTCGCCGTTTTTATCCCCGATGCCCTTCAGGGTGAAACCGCTTGGCGTTTCTACCAAACAGTCAAACAGTACTTCAAGCAACAGCTGGCAGAGCAGCAAGACTGCCTACAGCAAGCCTGGGACTTCCCAGACATCGAGTTGGCCTTTGCAGCAGCTAGGAGCGCGGCCATTGCGACCATTGAGGGCGCATCCTTCTTCGAGCACTCCTTAGCACCAGTTGATGAGATCGCCCAAGACGGTGTCAAGCTGATCACATTGACCTGGAACAACCAAAACGCCATCGCCGCCGGTGCCCACGCCCAAGGCGGTTTCAGCAGCTTTGGCCGCAAGCTCGTAGCGGCGCTGGAAGAGCAGCAGATAACCATCGATGTCTCGCACTTGAATGACCAAAGCTTCAAAGACCTGCGATCCATGGTTCGCCGCCCCTTTTTGGCATCGCATTCCAACTCGCGTGCCATATGCAACCACCCCCGCAACCTGACGGACGACCAGTTCCGCGCCATCCAAGACTGCGGCGGTGTCGTCGGCCTCAACTACTGCAACTACTTCTTGGTTGAAGACAGCCGTCCAGTGATGCCAGAAGACGTACTGCGGCACCTCGACCACTGGCTGAAGCTGGATGGAGAGCTAAACATCGCCCTCGGCAGCGACTACGACGGTGCCGACATGCCCGACTGGCTATCCCCTTGCGAGAACCTGTCACAGCTATACGGACACGTCCAACAAGAGTTCGGCAACCAAATAGCCGAAAAGCTATTCTTCCAAAACGCCCATGACTTCTACGCCCGTAATTGGTGAGCGCTGCCGCCTGCTCATAGTCCCACAGAGCCGACTGCCTGTGCTACCGCCTTGGCGCCTAGGTAGACTGGGCAGTCCACGGCCTCGGTGATCGTCTCCCGTAGCTCACAGGTGACTCTGACCTCGCCGACGGCACCGCGCCGAGCCGCTTCTTTGCGGGCGCCCTTCTGGGCCTCGGCCATTGCGAACTGCTCGGCCGCCTCACGGTTTCTGAACGTCTTAGTTTCCTCGACTCCGAACACCGTGTAGTCGTCGATGGCCTCTTTGCTGTAGTTCGGGAAGATCTCTACGGCCAGTTCCACGAAAACGTTGCCGACGACGGCGCCTAGGGCGTTGGCCACCTCGTAGTGCTGCGGAATCACTGCCTGTGCACCCAGCATCTTGGCCACGTCGGGCAAGAACAGGTGGATCGGTGCACCAACCCCCGTCAATGCGTAATCAGTGTTGAACTGGATGGAAATAAAATCGTGCTTGAAGCCGGTTTTGGCCAGCTCATAGCTCTCGTCGATGAAGCGCTTGACCTCATCGCCCACACCTTGGCGCAGGTATCGTTGATCTTTGTTCTCCAGCAGGGCCTGAACAATGTTAGAGTAGAGCTTCCTTTTCACCTCATCATAGACGGCATCGCAGAGCTCAGACAGCGATATCATCAGGTTGGCCGCCACGAACTCGGCTGCCAGCGTCGCCGCCTCCACACAGTAGTCAGTGTAATCGCCTCTGATGTGCATAATGTCGGTCGGTGTCAGGCCGATAAGCTGCACCACCCCTTCCTTTAGCAGACGCGAGACATCCAAGCTGTAGATATCCTTGCCCGGTACACTGTCCGCTGCTTCTCGAATCGGCTTTGGGCCGCCTTTGAGGCCAGCGCAAAACAGCTTTTCCTCGTCGTTGTAGCGAGAGTCGTCGTCGATCTCCCTGAGCAGCAGGTAGTGCTCGTAGAGGAACTTGGAGTGGCGGTGCCGCTTGGCCAGCAAAAACCTCAAGTTGTCGACGATCTGGGGATGCTTTTGGGCAGCGACGCAGAAGGGGACGACCCGGAAATCCTCTAACACCAAGTGCATACCGCGATAGCGAACAGCGCTGTCACCGCCAAGGCCAACGGTTTTGATGTAGAGGCCGTTGACGAAGGTGCGCCACTTGCCAATGCTCACGCCCTCGCTGACCATGTAGGGCAGACCTTTGCTGATCAAGGCAATATCGGTGGTCGTGCCACCCATATCGACGACCACGCTGTTCTTCTGATTGGTGAGGTAGGCGCTGCCGATGACACTGGCCGCAGGCCCGCACAAAAGCGTCTCTACTGGCCGTAGGCTGGTGAACTCCTCAGACATCAGGCTGCCGTCGCTGCGGACTATCACCACAGCGGCATCGATGTCGCGCTGGCGCATCGCCGCCTTGATAGCAGCGATAAACTCCCGGATCACCGGGAAAAGACGGGCGTTGAGCAGGGTGCCGCTGGCCCGCTGCAGGCTGTTCAGCTCGTTGAACAGCTGATGCCCACAAACCACCGTGGTATCCGATTGACTGGCAAAGACTTCTTTGGCCCTCTTCTCCACCACTGCACTGTTCACTAAGGCGTTCATCTCGATGATACCCACACCATCAAGGCCGCTGAACTCGCTGGCTATCTGGCTGCGGAACAAGTCCCAGTCCGGCTCACGCTCGATATCGCCGGAGAAGTCGGTGAAGCTCTCTTGGATGTAGATGTCGCTAGACGGCGGCAGGCCGTACTCCGCGCCGTATTTGTCGAGAATCTCAATGTCGCCGCCGAAGAAGGCCAGCTTGGCCTGACCGCCCTTGTCCTCAACGCAGGCGTTGGTGGCCAGCGTGGTGGAGAGCGCCAGCACCGCAGCTTGGTGCAGCAGCTCAGACGGCAGAGCATCGAGGACAGCCAGAATGCCCAGCGAGAGATCCTCCTTGGTGGTCAACGCTTTCGAGCTGCCGAGAATTGTTCGGCTGTCGAAGTCCAAAACTACAGCGTCGGTGTAGGTACCGCCAGTATCAATGCCGATTCCGATTTTCATTGTTAAGGAACAATTCCCACAACAACTAGAGGAACTGCCGGAGTATTTCTTCCTTGCCGGATAACATTGTATACTTCACCTTCGTAATATGCGACGCCAGAAGACATTTCCCTAGCTAGACTCTTCATCGGCAGAACTTCGACACCTACATCAATCTGGTTCCTAATATAAAACGCCAGATGGTACTGCAGGCACTCATACCCGTTTAAATGGGAATAGGTTTCCACGATTTTCACCTATATGCACTCCCTTCAAGCTCAGTCCATTCTATAGGTATTTGAGTTATCCTCTCTTTGCCGGTTGGCCGATACACGGGCTTGCCAATTTATCGTAGCCTATTGCCACCTCGAACCTCCTAAAAGAGTACGCCTCTCTTGATCACCCTATTGTACTAGACCGCTAAAGCTATGGCCGCTGTGGCCAGATTAGCCAACATCCCATAAATGTCACTCTGCTATTGTACTAATAATATATTTATCCTTCAAGCACACAGAAAACGCCTTATCCGTCTTGTCACACAGATGGCCGGAACACCACAGGCACGGGTCTCGGAATATTGCCGAAATGGAACAATCAGAGCATGAATTGCGTAACAACACCAGCGCCCACGGTCACGGCCAACACTGTTAGCATGAAGGCTCCAGAAAGGGTTATGGCGAAGGGGCGTGGCCGAGGCAAGTTGGGCGGCGGCCACGGCACTGGTGCCGGCTGCGGTACCGGCGGTACCGGTTGCGGTGCCGGCTGCGGTACCGGCGGTACCGGTTGCGGTGCCGGCTGCGGTACCGGCGGTACCGGCTGCGGTGCCGGCTGCGGTGCCGGCTGCGGTGCCGGCTGCGGTACCGGCGGTACCGGCGGTGCCGGCGCGTTGGTCACCATAGTCGGTTCGGCGGTATGCTGCAAGGTGCCATGTTGCTCTGTCCCCACCTGTGTTCCGGAGGTAGCTGCGACACCATAGGCCATCTCGGCGGCTGGCGGCGGCGGGTAGCCACCCGGCGGCACGCCCGGCCAGGCGGCGGCTGGCGGCGGGTAGCTGGTCGGCGGCACACCCGGCCAGGCGGCGGCTGGCGGTGGCGGGTAGCCACCCGGCGGCACACCCAGCCAGGCGGCGGCTGGCGGCGGGTAGCTGGTCGGCGGCACACCCGGCCAGGCGGCGGCTGGCGGCGGCGGG
>JGI20171J14444_1000004_pt1 | contig 101196 bp, 96 predicted proteins | sample TergutNc150P4_FD_14444 | JGI IMG/M metagenome (IMG submission 14444) | reverse complement strand
ATCTTGTCACTTTTTCCTTTGCTCATGGGAAAATTTTATCATGTTTTCTTTTTTAAAAGTTAAAAAAATAGGGCTGCCCTTTACTTCTTGGACAGCCCCAAAAGTCAATGTAGAAGTTCAGCTTCGCAACGAGCACAATATGGACAAAAGAAGCCTGTTTTACTGGAGCGAGGAATTTATTAAAAGCCTGAAAGCGGGACAGGATTACAACGAACTGCCTGACGTAATAGCGATCAACATAGTTGATTTCGATTATGTTAAAACCAATTCTTTTCACAGTTGTTTTCATCTGCGCGATGACAATGAGAGAGAAGTAATTCTGACAAATTCGCTGGAAATACACTTTATAAACATGGTAAAATACAGGAAGATGAGTGGGAAGTTAAATGATCCCCTCAATCGTTGGCTGACATGGTTTGACAGAAGCAGCGCGCCTGAATTGATAGAGGAGGTGGTAAAAATGGACAGCGCGATACAGACAGCGGATGAAAGACTGTTATATGTAACCGGAGATGAAGACGCGCAACGCGCCTACCTTGTGAGGTTCAGGGCGATGTGCGACTTGACGAGTATGCAAAATACCTCTCACAGAAAAGGTCTTGAAGAAGGTTTAGCTCAAGGTATGGCTAAGGATAAACTTGAAGTTGCGAAAAAAGCATTAGCGAAAGGTCTGTCTGTTGAAATGATTCACGACATTACCGGGCTTGATATTGAAACCATAAGAAAATACGAATAATTATACACTTTTTGCGTAAATTTAGCCAAAATTCCTTTAAATCCACATAAAAAGCACCATCAATTACATCAGCAACCGAATCGTTTCTATTTGTTTCAGAAACGTTTCTGTTTCTTTTTCTGAACAGCTTCCGTTTAAAAATTACTTCTTTTTACTCTTTGGACTGTTTTTTTCATCAATTCTTTGAATAACAATTTGCGCCAGCCGTTTGAATTGCTGAGGAAGCAGTTCTTCGTCAGGAGTATCATAGTATTCTAATAAAGAGGTAAGTTCTTCACGCGCCTGATAGTGTTTTTTCTGTTTGTAATGAATAAAAGCAATTTCATATTCGGCTGTTATAATAAGATAGATATTGTCAGGATTACGGTTATACAGCGCCTCATAGTACTGCAAAGCTAAGTTGTACCTGTTCCTGTCGGTGGCTTCCTGCGCGCGCTGTATCAATTCCGCCGAGGACAGATCATTACTTATGTTCACTGTTGATGCGCAGGCGGAAAAAAGAAATGCCAGAAGTACAGCCAATATGCGCTGTTTTTTACAAAATATAGTCATATTATAGAAGTATAATTATAACAAACGCCTATGTCCACTGTTACACTTTACCAACATATTGATAATATTGCATAATAACAGCATGACAGCCGGAATTATAGGCGCTACAGGCTATGCCGGCGCTGAATTGGTAAGGCTCCTTTCGGGGCATCCTGAAATAAAAAACCTGAAACTTTCCTCAGTCAGTTATGAAGGGGACGCAATAGAAAATATTTATCCCAACTTTTTAGGCAGAGTCTCCGGTCGGCTTGTGAAAGCGGAGGAGGTTATTGCCCTTTCGGATGTAGTTTTTGCAGCCCTTCCCCATGCAGTAGGGGAGCCTTTTGCCGCCGCCTGTATGGAACGAAAAATTCATTATATTGATCTTTCCGCAGATTTTCGTTTTGATGATAATCAAAAAGTGTACAATGCATGGTACGGAAAAACATACCGGTATCCCGAACTGCATAAAAAGTCGATTTACGGTCTTCCTGAGCTTAACAGGCGGAAGATGAAGGAACTTGCCGCAGAGGGGTCTGTTATTATCGGTAACCCGGGATGTTATCCAACCGGATGCTCTCTCGGCGCATTTCCGGCGCTTGCAAAAGGACTGTCGTGTGCCGACAGGCCGGTCATTGTAAATTCTGTTACAGGTATTTCAGGCGGCGGCAGAGAGCCGTCCCGTGCGTTTCACTACCCCGAATGCGCCGATTCTGTTTCTCCGTACAAAGTAGGGTCCCACAGGCATTCGCCTGAGATAGCACGTAACATGGCGGCAATGGCGTCATCGGGAGGGCATACTGCTCCGCAGGTGATTTTTACTCCGCACCTTGCGCCGGTGAACAGAGGTATTCTGAGTACCGTATACATTCCCCTTTCTGAAAAATGGCGCGTAACACCGGATGATGCTGCAATGCCCCCTTCAAAGGAAATTGAAGAGAAAACCGCCTGTATTAGGGAACTTTACGCCGATTTTTACAGGGACGAACCTTTTGTTCGAATCTTGCCGCTTGGGCTTACGGCGGCTACGAACCGCGTGCGGCAGTCCAACTACTGCGATATTTCAGTGCATATGGATTTGAACGGCTCAACATTGATTATTGCAAGCGCAATTGACAATATGATAAAGGGCGCTGCCGGACAGGCAATTCAGAATATGAACATTTTATATAATTTTGATGAAAAATCCGGTCTTGAAATGATACCGGCTCTTTTTTAAAATTTTACAGGAGTAATTATAGTAAATGAGTATAGAAATTTCAGGCGGAGTTTGTGCGCCGAAAGGCTTTTTAGCAGGAGGCATAAGGTGCGGTATAAAACCCGCCTCGCAAAAAAAAGATTTAGCCCTCATTTATTCAAAAAGTGTCTGTGCGGCGGCGGCAATGTTTACTCAAAATAAAGTTAAAGCCGCAAGCGTAATTGTCAGTCAGGAAAATATTTCAGACGGAAAATTACGCGCAATTATTGCCAATTCGGGAAATGCCAATGCGTGCACGGGGCAGGACGGCCTTGCTGCGGCGCAGCGCATGGCGCGGCTTGCCGCCGGCGTTTTACAAATTAATGCGGCTGATGTCGCTGTAGCGTCTACCGGAGTTATCGGCGTTCCTCTTCCGGTTAACGTAATAGAAAAAAATATTGACGCTTTAAAGGCAAGTCTTCGCGGCGATGAACAGGGACATGAGGACGCTCTTGAAGCCATTATGACAACAGATACCAGAAAAAAAGAAATCGCGGTGGAAACGGAAATTGACGGTAAAAAGATTCGTATCGGCGCTATGACGAAAGGTTCGGGAATGATACATCCCAACATGGCGACAATGCTTGCTTTTATTACAACCGATGCGGCGGTAATTCCTTCAGTTTTGAATACGAGTCTGCGCCGCGCTGTTAAACGTTCTTTTAACCGCCTGACAGTGGACGGCGATACTTCCACTAATGACATGATTGTCATAATGGCAAACGGCGAAGCCTCAAACAAAATTATTGCAGACGAAGGCGCTGACTATGAAATATTTTGCGCCGCGCTTGAAAAAGTGTGTATCGATCTTACAAGAAAAATGGCGCGTGACGGGGAGGGAGCGACAAAACTTGTAACTGTAACTGTCGACGGAGCCGCAAGCGAAGAAGCTGCTGAAATACTGGCAAAATCAGTCGCGTCATCAAGCCTTGTTAAAGCCGCCTGTTTCGGGGCGGATGCAAATTGGGGCAGGGTGTTATGCGCTATGGGATATTCGGGCGCTGATTTTTTGCCTGAAAAAACTGATGTAAGTTTTATAAGCAAAGCGGACGCGGTACAGGTGTGCAAAAACGGAGAGGCTGTTGATTTTTCCGAAGAAAAGGCAAAACTTGTTTTATCGGAAGAAGAAATAGAAATTATTATTAAACTGCGGGAAGGAAACGGCAAGGCTTCTGTTTGGGGCTGCGACCTTACCTATGACTATGTTAAAATTAACGGAGACTACCGTTCATGAAAGATTTTTCAAATGAAACAAGAGCCGGAATACTTATTCATGCTCTTCCATATATTCAATTTTTTCAAAATAAAACAATTGTTGTTAAATACGGCGGAAATGCCATGCAGGGTGAAGACCTGAAAAAAGCGGTAATTGAAGACATAATACTTATGTCCTGTGTGGGAATACGCACTGTGCTGGTTCACGGCGGCGGTCCTGAAATTGAAGCAATGTTAAAAAAAACAGGCAAGGAAAGCCGGTTCATTAACGGTCTCAGGTACACAGATGAAGAAACCATGGATATTGTTCAAATGGTTTTATGCGGTAAGGTGAACAAGGAAATTACCGCTTTGATAGAGAAAACAGGCGGCAAGGCAATCGGGCTTTGCGGAATTGACGGAAGTATGCTTAAAGCCCGCCGTATGAATGGCGAAAACGATTTAGGCCTCGTCGGCGAGATTGAGCAGGTTGATGTTTCAATGTTAAATTCTGTTTTGGAATCCGGTATAATTCCTGTTATTTCATCGGTGGCTTACGGAATCGGATCTGACGAAGGAAAAGCCCTCAATATAAATGCCGATATTGCCGCCGCAAAAATCGCCGCCGCGCTGGGAGCTGAAAAACTGGTGCTTATGACCGATGTTCAGGGTATTTTCCGCGATATTAATGACGAAACCACGCTTATCAAATCCGTAACAAGACCGCAGATTGACGAACTTAAGAAAGAAGGAATTTTAAGCAAGGGAATGATCCCGAAGGTGGATTGCTGCGCTATGGCCATTGACGGTGGGGTTAAGAAAGCCCATATAATCAATGGGCGCCTTCCACATGCCATTCTTATCGAATTATTCACAGATGAGGGAATTGGCACTATGATAGAATGACTAGACAAAGAGTGGTAAAGTTTGTTAAAATCAGCCATAAAAGGAGGCCAGTTGGCAGAAAAAGATTTACGCATAAACGAACAGATTCGGGCGCGAGAAGTCCGTCTGATCAGAGAAGATGGAGATCAGGGAATAATGCCTGTTTCCGAAGCTATGGAAATAGCGAGGGAAACGGGGCTTGACCTTGTAGAAATAGCGCCGCAGGCTGTTCCTCCTGTAGTGAAGATTTTGGATTACGGCAAGTTTAGGTTTGAAAATGAAAAGAGGATTCGGGATTCCAAGAAAAAACAGAAACTTCTTAAACTTAAGGAAATCCGAATGCAGCCCAAGATTGATGATCACGATCTTGATTTCAAATCGAAGCATATAAAGGAATTTTTATCCGATGGCAACAAGGTTAAAGTAACGATTCGTTTCCGCGGACGTGAACTTGCCCATACGGAACTTGGTTTTGACGTTATGAAGGACGTGCTTTCACGGATTGAGGGAGAGTACGTTATGGATAAGCCGCCTTTAATGGAAGGCAGGTTTATGTCCATGCTTCTGGGACCAAAACCAAAAAAATAGACTGATCGTTATGATCAGGATTTTTATGAGAGGTAAAAAATGCCCAAGATGAAAACAAAAAAGAGCGCGGCAAAGCGTTTTTCTTTTACCGGTTCAGGCAAGGTAAAATATAAAAAACAGAATCTGCGCCATATTCTTACTAAAAAATCACCAAAACGGAAACGGGGACTGCGTCATGCGGGTATCCTGTCAGAAGATAATGTGCCAGTTATCAGGAAAAAACTCCTGCCTTACGGTTAATGGAATTAAAGAGGGAAATTATGTCAAGAGCTATAGACGGTTCAAAAAGAAAAAATCATCGTAAAAAAATTTTAAAACAGACAAAGGGCTATTGGGGAAGGCGGCATTCAAATTATAAAACCGCCAAAGACGCGCTTGCAAAATCCCTGTCATACGCTTACCGCGACAGGAAGGACAGAAAAGGTGATTTCCGCCGTTTGTGGATCATCAGGATTAATGCCGCATGCAGGGAACAGGGTATTTCTTATTCACGCCTGATCGCCGGTCTTGGTAAAGCCGGTGTAATTATCGACCGTAAAGCGCTGGCATGGCTTGCAACGGAAGACAATGCGGCTTTTAAGGCTGTTGTTGAAAAAGCCAAGACAGCGCTGGGAGCGTAAATAATGATCAGCCTTGAACAAGTCCAGCTTTTGGAAACCAGAGTCGCAAAGGCTATTGAATATGCTCAAAAGATAGCCGGAGAAAACGCCTCTCTTATTTCTGAAAGAGCGGGCTTGCAGGCAAAACTTGACGCCACTCAAAAGCGGATAGATGAACTTGAAGTGCTTGTTATGCACTTTAAGGAAGATCAGGGACGTATAGAAGACGGAATTATTGCCGCGCTGGACAGACTTAGCCAGTTTGAAGAAGCGTTTGAAAAAAGCCTGAAGGATACGCCGCAAAAAAAAACGGCGGTTAAAACGCGCGAGAAATCTCCGGAAACAGAGCCGGAATCACCCGTTTCTAAGGAAATATTTTTTGAAATTCCTGAAAAAGAAACCGTTAAAACTACAGTTCCTTTGAACGGCGGACTTTCTTCAGAAATTCAACAGGAACAAAAGAGTGAAGATACTCCTAGGGAGTTGGATATTTTTTAATGACCAATGATTTTGGTTTTGATATTCTTGGAACTGCATTTTCAATAACCGTCGATGAAGACGAAGCCTACCTGCAAAAAGTATTGTCCCAATACCGGGCGGCAGTTGAGAATACCCAGAACATTTCCGGTATTAAAGAACCTCTTAACATTGCCGTTTTAACGGGTTTTTTGTTATGTGATGAAATTAACAAGATAAAGCGGCAGCTTGAAAATGAATCTGTAGAAGTGGCTGAACGGACAATGAAACTTATTGCAAAACTGGATCGCGCGTTTGGAGTCGGCGGTAATGACAAAAATATACAAACTTAATAATCAAATTAAAAATTATGAATGGGGTTCTTCTCATTTAATTCCCCAATTTCTGGGTATGGAAAGTTACAAAAAAATACCATATGCGGAAATGTGGATGGGGACTCATAGCGGCGCTCCTTCGCAAATTGAATCGTGTCTTAATGAACAAAATCCTAATGAAAAAAAATATCTAAATGAACTTTCAGGCGAGCTTCCTTTCCTTTTTAAATTAATCGCTGTAGAAAAGCAGCTTTCAATTCAGGCTCATCCGAACAAAGAGCAGGCGGTTGAAGGTTACAGACAGGAAGAAGAAGCCGGACTTGCATTAAACGCCCCAAGACGAAATTACAAGGATGCAAACCACAAGCCTGAAATACTCTGCGCCATTTCACCGTTTACCTTAATGGCAGGTTTCAGGGAACATGATCAAATTAAAAGTTCGTTTGAAAGTTTTGTATTAATGTTTCCTCAGTTAAAGGAAATAATTGCTCCCTTGATAAAGGCTGTTAATACGGGCTTACTTGCGGCTTTTTTCCGTATTCTTTTTAATCTGTCAAATCTGGAACGTGAATATATCAACAATTTAATTCTCGAAAAAGAAGATTCTGAAACCAGAGGAATAATCTCTTCTGAACAATGGAAACTTGTCAAGGAATTCGCTTCTCAATATCCCGGGGATCCGGCGATTTTGTCTCCTCTTTATCTCAATCTTATAACTTTAAAGCCCGGCGAGGCAATTTATGTGCCGCCGGGAATACTTCACTCTTATTCAAAAGGTTTTGGGGTGGAATTAATGGCTGCTTCTGATAATGTTCTGCGCAGCGGGCTTACTCCCAAATTTATAGATATTCCCCAATTAATGAGTATTGTAAATTATGATCCGTATAGACCTGAAATTATTACGCCTGATTCTTCTTCATGGTTTTGTTATCAAACGCCGTGCAGGGAATTTGTTCTTGCCCTTATGCGCGGCAGCGGCGGAGAAAATGTTTTTCCGGCTAAAGGTCCTGTCATTTGTATTGTTACTGAAGGAGAGCTTGCTGCAGGCGGCGCAAAAATCAAAAAAGGTGAATCATTTTTTATTCCCGCAGGAGGAGAGCCTGTAGTTTTAAAAGGAAATTACTCCCTTTTTGCCGCGATTACTGCGGTATCAAATTAGCCGTGAAAATTCTGGTGGACGCTGATTCCTGCCCAAAAGCGGCAAGGGATTTGGCGGTACGCAGGGCTGTAAAGCTGAAGTTACGTGTAATATTTGCAGCTAACCGATCCATTCCCGGCGCGGACGGCGCAGAAATGGAAATCTGCCCCAACAGGGAGAATTCCGCAGATGACCGCCTTGTGGAATTATCGCAGGAAGGCGATCTTGTAATAACAAGAGATGTTCCTCTTGCAAAGAGGCTTGTTGAAAAAGGAGTATCTGCGCTTGATGATCGAGGCCGTGTTTTTACCCGCGACAATATAAACGAAATGCTTTCCCTTCGTAATTTTACCGTAAGCCTTGCGGAAAACGGATTAGGTATTGATCGGAAAGCAAGCTACGGTAAAAAAGAATTAAAATCATTTGCAGATAATCTGGACAGGATTCTTACAAAGAGTTTAAAAAGCACGGCAAATAACGCTGTTCTTTAAGCGAAGCGCTGTTTTACTCTTTTTCAGGGTACTGTTCCTGTGTATGCTTGATATTTGGAAGAATTTCAAAGAAAATTTCTATAAGCTCAGGATCAAATTTAATCCCTGAAAGATTTCTAATTTCCTGAAACACTTCTTTTTCCCCCCAAGGTTCCTTGTATATGCGTCTTGAACAAAGAGCGTCAAAAACATCGGCAATTGCGACAATCCTGCCTCCAAGCGGAATTTCTTCAGCTTTCTTTCCCAATACGCTGCCGTTATTATCCGCTCTTTCTATATTTCCGGTGAATGGATTTATCCAGCCGGGATAACCTGAACCGTCCCAGTTTTCATGATGAGTCAGCGCAATTTCCTTTGAAAGAATATCTACAGGAGAATCTGTATCGTCAAAAAGTTTTGCTCCGTATAATGTATGATTTTGCATTTCTTTAAATTCTTCAGGCGTAAAACGCGCCGGCTTTTTAAGGATTGTATCTGAGATAGCCACCTTGCCTACATCGTGCAGCATTGCGCCGATTTTTAAATGGTCACGGTATTTTCCCCTTTCTTCAGCATATATTTTATGGTGAAAAGCCCATCGATCATAAATTTCCACCGCGTAACCCGCAACGCGTTTTACATGCATGCCTGTCTCCCTTGGATCGCGCAGCTCAGCCATTTTTATAAGGCGCAGAATCATCGTTCGTGTCATAGATGCCCGCTGCAGAACCAAGGATACGTTATTTGCAAAGTGGGTAAGTAGGAATTCATGCTCCTGCGTAAAAGGAACGACATTTCCGGCGCTGTTTTTTGAATTTATAACCTGTATGACGCCCATCAATTTTTTATCGCCTGAAATCAGGGGAATTGTAAGGCTGGAAATGGTTTTATATCCCGTAATCATGTCAAAAGATGAATTAAATAAATAGGGAGCTTCAGGCGGAATATTGTACATATCAGGTACGTTAATTAATGTTCTTTTCAGAGCGCAATAACCGGAGATTGATTTTTCACTCATGGGGACCGAGAAAATTGAATATACCATTTTTTGTCCGGGCGGAATTACTTTTTGCATGGTGTCATTTTGTGAATATTTTATCGCAAGTTTTTCTGTTCCGTCATTTTTGTCATCATCAGGCACTGTTATGTAAATTGAACCGGCATCGGCATTAGCGACCTTTCTTGCTTCCAGAAGTATTCTTTCAAGTAATAAATCGAAATCCTGAATCTGGCTTAATTCTGAATCCAAACGAATAAGTGACTTAAAATCTGTTTTATCTTCCATAGCTTACATCTGTGTTCAATCTTTGCGTCCTGTACATTTTATTATATGATAACCAAACTGTGTCTGTACAATGTCACCTACGGAACCGGGAGACAGGCGTTTAACTGCGCTTTCAAATTCCGCGACCATTTTACCCGGTCCAAACCAGCCTAAATCCCCGCCTGATGATTTTGACGGGCAGGTAGAAAATTCACGCGCCAGCGATTCAAACTGCGCGCCTTGTTTAATCCGCTTTAATAAATCATTTGCAGAAGAACGGTCTTTTACAAGAATATGACTTGCCCGCCACTCCATAATTCAGCCTCCCATAAAATACTCATTCTTTTAAAAACAATAACCCTGTTTCGCTATGGCGGGGTTATTGATTAATTTACTTTTCAACAATATTTTATAATAAAGAAGGAAATAGCACAATGGGGATAATTAAGACAGCTTTGGAAATCGCTCTTGAAAAAACTGAAAATGTAAAAAGCGGCAGATACAGTGTTGACCAGTTTGAAGCGAAACAACGCGGCAAAAAACTGGCAAATGCGTTCCTTGCCGGAGAGAAAGATTTGGCTGAAGAACTTAAAAACACGCCTTCAGAACTGCAAGAAAGCCTGAAACAGGGGATTTTTGACGTATTGATTTCCCAAATAAACCTGCCTGCCGTCAAGGAAGATGAAGTACGGATCGAATTGGCAGGGAAAGGCCTTCAAACCGTTATTAAAAATAAACAATTTAATGTATTATTCCAGCAATTAACCCTAATACTTTCCCGTTACTTACAGGAAGCGTCCCAGTATGAACAGGCAATCCGCCAGCAGTACGCTCCCAAACTTCGCCATAAAGAAGAAGAGCTTTCCCGCAGGCTGGGCAGGGAAATCCGTATTGATCCGTTACAGGACCCAGAATTTATCGCATTTTTTAATCAACATATGAATGTTTTGAAAAACAATTATGAACCTATTATAAAACAGTTAAAAGAAGAAGCCGTCAGTTTGTTTGGAGATGCTGCTTAAATAGCTCTGGTTCCGCCTGTCCTTAAACCCGCTTCGTAGAGTTTTCCGCAGGCTAAAAACATAGGCAATTTGGTGCCCGCAAGGATAATATCTGATTCATCAGCCATTTCTATCATGTCGCGTCCGGGCGCTTTTCCTCGTACAAAAATTACCGCATGAATGTCTAAAAGCTCGGCAGTGCGAATTACCTGCGCATTTACAAGACCTGTAAGAAGCAATACCCTGTCTTTAACAAAAGCCATTACGTCGCTCATTAAGTCCGCCCCGCATGCAGCGGCTACTTCCAAACTCGCTTTTTCTTCTCCCGTAAAAAATTGCCCTTCAAGCAATGTAACTGCTTCCATTACGGTCATTATTTCCCCCAATTATTCTTTTTTAATAAAAAGTATAGACATAATTAAATTAATATACTATTTTATTAATTATGTAAAGCCCAAAGGGAGGATACTATGGCCGAACATATACTGCATAAAAAAGATGAAAAAAAAGCGCCTCAGAAAACGCTTAAGGAAAAGCGCGAATTAAAAAAAGCCAAGAAGAAAGGTAAAGAAAGCTGAAAAATTTGTGAAAGAGTCAGATATGCTCTTTCGCAGATCAATCTTATCCTGCAATTTCTTTTAACCGTTCAATAATATTGATGTGCTGCGTACACGTTTCTTCACACTGACCGCAGGAAGAACATTTGCCTGCGGTTGCTCTGTCAAGATTCCAGTGCCACTGGAGCCTTTCGCCAATAGGGTCTTTTGATTTCTTGTCAAGAATTTTCTGGTTATATGTATCCATATATTGAGGAATAGGTATACCCTGCGGACAATTATCGCAGTATGCGCAGCCGGTGCAGATGCCTTCAAAAGATGCGGAGGCTTTTGCTTTTATTGCTTCAAGTTCTTTTTGCGTACGCGGCTTGTAGTTTTCCATTGCCTGCAGCGCTTCTTTCAGGTGTTCTATTGTATCAAAACCGACAAGGGTATTTGTAATTTCCGCGTGATCCCAAAGGAAATGCAGTGCAGCGGCAACTGTACTTTCGCCGCCGCGCCTGAGAAAATCAAACAGTTCGGGATGTTGAGGGATTACTCCTCCGCCAAGCGGATTCATTACGACAGCGCCGAGTTTTTTTTCTCTTATTGCGTCAAACGCTTCCTGTCTTGTTTTAAAATTGTAAGCTGAATAGCCGAACAGAACGCCTTCAAAAACTCCCTCCATTAAAAGTTCTTTTATCTCGTTTTTAATTAGATGGCTGGATATACAAATATGCCTGATAAGCCCCTCCTCTTTTAATTTCTTAAAAGTTTTCAGAATACCGTCTTTCTTGCGGTTTTCCCAATTGTTAAGGCTTGTTATACACCATATATGGTAAAAATCAATTGCGGAAACATTAAGGCGCTTTAACTGGGCTTCGATTTCTTTGCGTATGCCGCTTTCATCAGACTGGAATGTTTTTGTCGCCGAAAAAAACGGCAAGCCGCGCCTGCGCAGTTCTGCGAAACCCTTGCCGAAAACAGTTTCGCTTCTTGTTTCAAAATATCCGGGAGCTGTATCAAAATAATTTATTCCGCCTTCCGCGGCGGCAATCATCATGCGGACACATTCATCATGATCATCAACGTTTTTAAATCTCATTCCTCCAAAACCGAGTAGAGAAATCTTTTTTCCTGTTTGTCCGTATTCCCTGTAAATCATGTATTACCCCCGCTAAACATTATAACAGACTGCGGCGTATTTTGTGTAGGCAGTTTTTAAACTTGTTTTGCTATTTTCAAATATCGCCGGTAAGAGCGGGGAAAACCGGAAATTTCGCGAGAAGACCTCACGCAAAGGCGCGGAAGCGCAAAGATTGCGGTCTGTTGGTTTTTTGTTATATTTTCATAGTTTTGCTTTATAGAATATATTTTATACCTTTGTTTTAATATGGTATTTCAGTAGTAAACAAAGTTCTGGAAACTATTTTATCTTTTTCCATAATTTTTAGATTAACTTCTACAGTCAATTCATTTTGACTTAATCTGCTAAAACTAATGGATACTCTTTGATTTTCTTCTGTTTCATATTCAGCAAAGTAATTTCTCACTGCTAAAATATAACTTTTAATTCGTGAAATATTATTTGCATTGTCTGAAAATAATTTTGTATCAATATTTATTCCATACTTTGCTTCTATTTGTTCAACGATTACTTGTATTGGCAGCGAAGCAAATATCTCGGTGACATCTCTATTAGATTCGTCAAACAATGTCATATAATCTACACAATATAAGGTAAATGTTTTTGAAGAAAGCTTATTAAATTTAATATTTTGAGCGCCGAGTGCATAATTAAAGAACATAAAATTAATACAAAATACCAGCATTGTAAAGACGGCTTTAATTTTCATAAAACAACTCCTTACTTTATAAGATAAGGAAAATAACTAACATATATGGTGTCGGAGACCGTTGCGTATCCTTAAATGTACCGGCGTTTTAAATTATCATATATTAATATAAGTAAATAAATTGAAAAAGGAAAGGAGAAAATATGGAATTGGAATAATTATTATGAATAATCAGCGATGCCAAAGAAGTAGAAGAATTTATTATTTTACTAGGAAAAGTTTTTAATAAATGCAGTTATACGCCCGGCGAACTATCGGCGCATAGCGGTGAAATTACCACCGCGCCGGACAGTCTTAACAATCAAAGTGAATTAGTATATAAAAAATATTAATTTGAAATATACCACAACGGTATATAACAGGTCTGTAAACGCTTTATCATCAAGCTACTCAAGTTCGTCCAGATTAAAAGGAGTTTCCTGATACACATAGTTCAGCCAATTGTCAAAAAACAAATTCGCGTGTGCGCGCCAGCGGACAACGGGCGTTTTGGACGGGTCGTCATCAGGATAATAATTTTTTGGAACTTCGATTGAAAGCCCTTTTGAAATATCACGGCGGTATTCACGGTCAAGGGTGAGTGGATCATATTCAAGATGCCCTGTCACATATATTTCTCTGCCTTCCCGCGCGGTAGCGATAAATACTCCGGTTTCAGAAGTTTCCGACTGAATGGTAAGGCGCGAATCCGCCGCAATGGCGCTGCGATCACAGGTAGTGTGTCTTGATTGCGGAGCAAGGAATTCATCGTCAAACCCGCGGAAAAGCAAATGATACTGCTCGTTTACAGCATGGGGAAAAATGCCGAACAGTTTTTTTTCCAGCGGCTTTTTAGGGATTTTATAACGACGGTATAGACCGGCCTGCGCTCCCCAGCAAATGTGCATAACGGAAAAGACATTTTTTTCTGAATAATCAATTATTTTTACAAGTTCATCCCAATAATCAACTTCTTCAAAAGGGAGCGTTTCAACAGGCGCGCCTGTAATGATAAGCCCGTCAAAATGGGCTCTCACACGGACAATTTCATCCGCGCTGGTATAAAATTTTTCAAGATGTCCCGGCGGCGCGTGTTTTGACGTATGACTGCTCATCTTTAAAAATGTTATATCAACCTGTAACGGGCTGTTTCCCAACAGCCTAAGAAGTTGAATTTCAGTATCAATGGTGGTCGGCATAAGATTAACTATGCCTACGCGTAAGGGCCTTATATCCTGATGTTCGGCGCGGTCTTCTGTTATTACAAAAACCCCTTCACGGGACAAAGCGTCATAGGCCGGCAGAGCCTTTGGTATCTTTATTGGCATAATAACCTCTTTCAAATAAAAATAATCGGATTTTATTCATTTATGCTTATCATAATATTAAGGAATATGCCAGTAAATATATATATTATCATGCTAAAAAAGGTTTTTCTTGACATTATGTTTATATTTATAATAGAATTTTTATTGTATTTTATCTTAAAGGAGCGTATGATATTGAAAACAGTATTTATTATAGATGACAGCGATACCAATCTTTCAATGGCAGAAACGGTACTTGAAGATAAATACAGCGTAATGACGATGCCGTCTGCGGCAAAAATGTTCTCTCTTCTGAGCAGAATAACGCCGGATCTTATTCTTCTGGATATAGAGATGCCGGAGATGAACGGATTTACGGCATTGCAAAAATTAAAATCAATAACCAAATGGTCGGAAATACCTGTCATATTTCTTACAGGACGCAATGATACGGAAGCGGAAGCCCGCGGACTTGAAATGGGGGCTGTTGATTTTATCACAAAACCTTTTTCCGCTGCGGTGCTTTTAAATCGTATCAGGATACATCTTGATATTGACGGGATAATCCGTGAAAAAACATATAAGTTGAATCAGCTTCAGAATAATATTATCTCAGTGCTGGCGGATATGGTAGAAAACAGGGACAAGGGAACAGGCGGACATATTGAACGGACATCAATGTATATAAAAATACTTGTCGATACGATGAAAGAACAGGGCGTGTATTCAGATGAAATAGATAAATGGGATGAGGAAAAAGTAGTTTCATCCGCACGTATGCACGATCTTGGGAAGATTTCCATTACCGACATTATTATCAACAAGCCGGGGAAACTTACCGAAGAAGAATACGAATTGATGAAAACTCACGTTATAGAAGGGGAACGGATAATAGACAAGATTATTGAGCGGACAGGCGAAGGGGATTTTATGCGTAACGCGTGGCTGTTTGCAAGCAGCCATCATGAACATTGGGACGGGAAAGGATATCCGCGCGGACTTAAAGGAGAAAATATCCCGCTTCAAGGGCGCATAATGGCGATTGTAGATACTTATGACGCGCTTGTTTCAGAACGGCCGTATAAAAAGGCGTTTTCAGAGGAAGAAGCGGTAAAAATTATTATGGAAGGTTCAGGCACTCATTATGATCCGAAAATAGTTGAAGCTTTTTTTGCAGCAAGAGAACTATTTAAATCTGTAAAAGCAGGTTTATAATGCGTTCAATATTAAAAAAATTACTTAAGCTGATTACCCATGCACAGGTTATGTCCGTATTTCTTGCGTTTGCCCTGATGGTTTTTTTCAGTTACAACTTTATGGCCGGTATAGAACGCAGGCATTTGATGGATAAGGTTAACGATGCAATAAAAACTACTCAGGAAAAAATTAATTCCGAACTGCTGGAATTTGAAACAACTCTCAACGTTGTATCGGAAACCGTGCGCAGTATGATTCTTAGCGGCAGCAGTTTTAATCAGATAGAAGAATTTATAATGAGTACAACGGACTTTATGCTTGAAGATGCAAGGCTGGCGTCATATACAACCGGCGTTTACGCTTTTTTTGATGTTTTCGGCGAAAAATTTTGTGACGGAATTGGCTGGGTTCCTCCTGACGATTATGATCCAAAAAGCCGTCCTTGGTATACGGCAGCTGTTGAAGCTGCCGGAAACATTGGCGTAACACAACCGTTTATAGATATATATTCTGATTCAATTTCCATAACATTTGTACGCCGAATTTTTGACAATAACGGAAACCCGTTGGGCATAGTCTGTCTGGATATTTTACTTGACAGGATCAGGAGATATGCGGTTGATACATCCGTTACCGAAGACAGTTACGGAATACTGATGGACGGAAATTTTAATGTAATTGCGCATCCTCATCCTGCATACATCGGCAAATATTTAAGCATGATGAATGACGGCGTTGCAATACAAGACGAGTTAATGAAGGGGAAAGATATTTCTGAGCGCAAAGCTACGGATTACAACGGCAACGCCGCTGTTCTTTTTATCCGCCGTCTTGACAACGGCTGGTATCTTGCAATACTGGCTTATTCACAAAACTATTATAAAAGCGTAGTTAAAATAGCGTATATCCTGATTGTACTTGCGTTGATTTTTGCGGCAGGGTTAAGCGCTATTCTGCTCAGCATTGTTACTGCCAAAAAAAAGGCGGAAGAACAAACAAAGGTATTGCTTGACGCGGTACCGTTATGTGCCAATTTATGGGACAGTAATCTTAAACTTATTGATTGTAATCAGGAAGCTGTAAATCTTTTTCAATTATCCGGTAAAAAGGAATATATTGATAAATTTTTTGAGCTTTCTCCGGAATACCAGCCGGACGGAAGACTTTCGCTGGAAAAAGCCCGTAATTATTTAATGAAAACATTTGATGATGGCTATCAGAAGTTTGAGTGGCTTCACAGGAAATTAAGCGGTGAATTAATTCCGTGTGAAATTACCCTTGTCCGCGTAAAATACAGAAAAGAATATAATATATGCGGATATTCACGCGATTTGCGCGATGTAAAAGCCATGATAACAAAAATGCGCGAAACAGATGAATGTGCGCAGATTTTGTTTGACACTACGCCTCTTAGCTGCTTTATGATTGACAACTCGTTTAAAATTCTTGAATGTAATCAGGAAATAGTAAGGCTGTTTGAGCTGGAAAATAAAAATGAATTTATAGAAAATATCAATAAATTCTTTCCGGAATATCAGCCTTCAGGCGGATTGTCAGTCGAGGAAATTTATAAATATATCAGCATGGCATTCGAAGAAGGCTGCTGCAATTTTGATTGGATATTTCAGAACGCCGGCGGCGAACAGATACCGACAGAAGTTTCTTTTGTACGCGTCAAATTCAGGGGTGTATACGCCGTTGCAGGATACATAAGAGATTTAAGAGAACTTAATACAATGATAGCGGAGATGCGAAGGGCGGAGATTGCGGAGGAAAGCAGCAAGGCAAAAAGCGATTTTCTTGCAAAAATGAGCCATGAAATCCGCACTCCTATGAATGCGATTTTGGGGATAACGGAAATTCAGCTTCAAAACAGCGCTATTCCGCTTGCAGTCAGAGAAGGACTTGAAAGAATTTATAATTCGGGCGACTTGCTGCTCGGCATTATAAACGACATACTTGATCTGTCCAAAATAGAAGCTGGAAAACTTGAGCTTATTAACGCTCAATATGACATATCAAGCCTAATCCATGACATTGTTAAATTAAATATAATACGTTACGAAAGCAAGGCGATAGAATTCAAGCTGAATGTGAGCGAGGATATACCTACATTCCTGATCGGAGACGAATTACGCATAAAGCAGATATTAAACAATCTGCTTTCCAACGCATTTAAATATACCGATGAAGGACTTGTCGAACTGTCGCTGTTTACAGAACCTATTGATAATAATTCAAGCGTCATGCTCGTTTTCCGCGTAAGCGACACAGGGCAGGGTATGACACCCGATGATATAAAAAAACTGGGAGATAAATTCGGCAGGTTTAATCTTGAAGCCAACCGGAAAACAGAAGGCGCCGGTCTTGGCATGAATATTACGCGAAATTTAATTCAGCTGATGAATGGCAGTATAACCATAGAAAGCGCTCCCGGCGCGGGATCGGTATTTGTTGTAAAACTGCCGCAGGAGTGCGCGGACAGAAACCCGATAGGGAAGGAGCTTGCGGATAACCTTGAGAAGTTAAACCTTAAAAATGTAACAAGAATAAGGAAGCTGCAGATAAAACAGGACTTTATGCCTTATGGCAGGGTTCTGGTTGTAGATGACGTTGAGACAAACCTTTATGTAGCGCGCGGGCTTCTTGCTCCATACGGGTTGTCAATTGATATAGCAATGAGCGGATTCGAGGCGGTTGATAAAATACGCGGCGGCGCAAAATACGACATAATTTTCATGGATCACATGATGCCGAAAATGGACGGTATCGAAGCTGCAAAAATTATCCGCAGCCTTGATTATAAAGGCGCGGTTGTCGCTTTAACGGCAAACGCCATTATGGGACAAGCGGAAATGTTTCTTAGTAACGGTTTTGACGATTTTATTTCCAAGCCAATAGATATCCGCCAGCTAAATGCAGTTTTAAACAAATTGATCCGCGACAAACAGCCTGCGGAAGTTATTGACGAAGCGCGCAGACAGAAAAATGTTTTATATGCGTCAGGAAGGCATCATATTGCGATAGATCCGCAGCTTGCTGAATATTTTGTACGTGACGGTGAAAAAGCATACTCTATTCTGGATAATATTTTAAAAAACAATTTCAGCAGATCTGATGATCTTTTACAATATGTTATCAATGTTCATGCTATGAAAAGTTCGCTTGCGAATATCGGCGAAGGCGAGCTTTCGGATAAAGCTTTGGAACTGGAGCAGGCAGGGCGTGATCAAAATATCAATTTGATTATAAAAGGACTTCCTGAATTTTTGATTTCGCTTCGCCATGTAATAGATAAACTAAAACCGCCGGATGAAATCACAGAAGAAATCAAAATTGATAATGAAGACGATCTTGCATTTTTACGGGAAAAATTACAGGCTATTCAGGCGGCGTGCGTATCGTTTGACAAGAAATCCGCCAAAGAAATTCTTGCGGAAGTTAAGGAAAAAACATGGTCTAAGGCAACTAGGGACAGACTTAGCGCCATTACTGAACACTTGCTTCACAGCGAGTTTGAAGAAGCTGCGGCAATTGCCGGGGAAGCGTATTCTTCCTAAAAATTCCTGATTTTATATTGACACTTTTATAAAAAAAAGGTATTATAGTACTAACTAAAGTTTTTCATAAAAAAAAGGGCTTCAAAAAAGCCCTTTTTTTTATAATATCCGGTAATTCAACTTGTAAAACTAGTAAATAATCGGGTATTTAAGAAGGAAAATGATGCGGTATACCGCAAAAGATGCTGAAACGCAGGAAATAGCTTCTTTACAGGCACAGTTGGAAGAGATTCTTAAAGGATTGGGCTTCCGGCTTGTTGAATTGGTTGTTTCAAGGCATCGCGGGAGCGCCCAAGTCAGGGTTGTAATTTATAACGGTACGTCTACAGGTACGGATGACTGTTCAAAGGCGCACCGGGCAATTACGCCAAGATTGGAATTGGCCTTTCCTGGCAGTGATATCTATCTTGAAGTATCTTCGCCGGGGATAAACAGGCTGATAAAAAACGGCGTTGAATTTACCCATTATTTGGGCAGGGGAGTACGGTGTTACCGTACTGATATTTCAGATTGGACGGCAGGAATTTTGGAAACTGCCGATGAAAAAGGAATTGTTTTAAGGACAAAAGAAGGGGCCTTAAGGCTTGATTTTGATATTATTGCAAAAGCAAAACTTGCTGAATAATAAAGTAAGCAAGACTCTTTATTGAGGAGGTATAAATTGGCAACAGATATGTCGCAGGCAATACGCCAACTGCATCAGGATCGCGGTATTTCCGAAGAATTGATACTGCGGACCATTGAGGATACGCTAATTGCCGCATACAAGCACCGTTTCGGTAACGCGGATAATGCGGTGGTAAAATTTGACGATGAAAATTTGGAAGTTTCTATTTATGCTCAAAAAAAGATTGTAGAACAGGACGGTGTTTATGATCCTGTTACCGAAATTGATCTGGATGAAGCCAGAGAATTAAATCCTGACGCCGAAGTAGGCGATGAAATACTTGTGGAAATTGATCCCAAACAGTTTGATCGAATAGCCGTACAAAGCGCCAAACAGAAGGCTCATCAGACTATCAGAGGTATTCAAAAAGACAGCCTTTATTCTGAATTTAAGGATAAAGAAGGAGAAATAATAATCGGTTATTACCAGCGCGAACGCAACGGTACTATTTATGTTGACTTGGGGAAAATGGAAGGTATTCTTCCCAAAAAATATCAGTCTCCGAGGGAAACATACCACGTAAATGACAGGATAAAAGCCCTTATAGCAGAGGTAAAAAAAGATAAAGATTCATCGGAACTTCATATCGTGCTTTCCAGAACACACACGGAATTTGTACGCGCCATTTTTGAGCTTGAAATTCCTGAAATTTATGACAAGACGGTAGAAATTCATAAAATTGTCCGTGAGCCGGGGTTCCGTACCAAGCTGGCAGTTTATTCAAACCGTGAAGATGTTGATCCTGTAGGCGCATGCGTCGGTCTTAAAGGCGTGCGTATTCAGGCGGTAATCAAGGAGTTGGAAGGCGAAAAAATCGACATTCTAAAATACGATCCCGATCCGAGACGCTTTATTAAGAATGCGCTTTCACCTGCTGAAGTGCGTGATGTGATAATTCTTGACGAAGGCAAACATCAGGCTCTTGCCGTTGTAAGCGATTCAATGCTTTCGCTTGCAATCGGCAAACAGGGGCTTAATGTACGCCTTGCGAACAGGCTTGTTGACTGGAACATCGATGTAAAGACGGAGACTCAGTTTTCCGAGATGGATATTGCGGCAGAATCCCGCCGCGCGGTTTCCCAACTTTTCGGGGATACGGATTCTTACGATAATGAAATATCACGTATCAGCGAATTGCCGGGAGTGGATGCCCGAATTGCCAAAACCTTGCTTGATAACGGCATAGACTTTATTGAAGATTTTATAGCCTTAAGCCGGGAAGAACTTGAAGCTAAAGGACTTGCCTCATCCGAACTTGATGAGCTTCGTAAACTTATCGAAGAATATGTAGAGATTGTCGAAGAAGAAGAGGAATTTGAGGATGATACGCAGGAAGAAAAAACCGGCGCTGACGAAAATCCTGAACCGGAAGAATATGAATGTCCGGAATGCGGGGCGAAAATCACAGTGGATATGGCTACTTGCCCAAGCTGCGGTATTGGCTTGAGTTTTGAATACGAAGAAGAGGAATAAAAAAGGAAAATTATGGCGGAAGAATCTGACAATACAAAAAAACCAAAAGCGCAGCTGATTAAGCACACTCAAAATGAGGAAGTTTCTGTTACAAAAACAGGTGAAGGCGAGCGCCGTAAAGTTAAAGTTGTAATGAAAAAACCAACTGTGCAGGGCGCAAAGAAAAATCAGCCAAAAGTTGTTGTCAGCGCTCCTTCCGGTAAAACTGTTCACAACAAAAAAGGATCAGGCCAGACGGAAGGTACCGGCAAAAAAGAACATGATAAAAAATCGGAAAATGCCGCCGTAAATGACGCTTCCAGAATAAGTTCATTCCCAATGGCTCAGCGCCCTGCCGCAGCCGCCGGAAGGGTAGGGGGAAAGCTTGTCGGCAATCAAGGTCATTCCGCCCAACGTCCTCCGCGTCCGCCGTTTAAAGGAGGCGGTAATAAGCCGAATAATGAAGGCAGTCAAAACAGAAGCGGCTTAGGACAGCGTCCTGCGGGATTAGGCGGAAAGCCCGGATTTACTCCAAGACCCGGCGGAGTTAAACAGGGAGTCGGTAATTTTCAACGCAGTCCCGGCGGACGCGGGAATATGGGTGCTGCGCCGCCGGAAGCGCTTCCTGAAGGCAAGGCGCAGGCGAAACGCAAGTTCATAACAAAAAAACCTGTATATAACCGGAAAGAAAAAGAACTTGAAATGGAGGAAAAACTCCTCCAAACAAAGAAAAAAATTACGCATGTTGTCAATCCTGTGCCGAAATCCATTGACATAATGGAAACAGTGTCTGTCTCGGAACTGGCGCGTAAAATGAACCTTAAAGCATCGGATTTAATTCAAAAATTGATGACAATGGGATTAATGGTTACGATCAATCAGCAGATTGACGCTGATACCGCGACTATTCTCGCGGCGGAATTCGGAGCCGATGTAAGAATCATCAGTCTTTATGACGAGACGGTAATAGAAACTGTCTCTGACGAAAACGCCGTGTTATTGCCAAGGCCTCCTGTGGTTACCGTTATGGGACATGTCGATCACGGAAAAACCAAGCTGTTAGACGCAATCCGCAAGGCCGATGTTGTTTCCGGTGAATTCGGCGGCATAACTCAGCATATCGGCGCATACATGGTAGAAACGCCGCACGGCGCGATCACTTTTCTTGATACTCCGGGCCACGAAGCTTTTACGCGCATGAGGGCGCGCGGAGCGCAGATAACGGATATCGTTGTTCTTGTTGTTGCGGCAGACGACGGAGTGATGCCTCAAACCATAGAAGCAATAAATCACGCAAAAGATGCGAAAGTGCCAATCATAGTCGCGGTTAACAAAATCGATAAACCTGAGGCAAACCCCGACAGGGTAAAAAGCCAGCTTTCGGAATTGGGATTAATGCCGGAAGACTGGGGCGGACAGACTATGTTTGTAGAACTATCCGCCTTGCAAAAAACCGGCATTGATAAATTAATCGAGGCGATTCTGCTGCAAGCGGAAATTCTTGACTTAAAAGCCAATTTCCAGCGCAGCGCGGAAGGAAAAATTCTTGAGTCGAAAGTTGATCATGGATCCGGTATTGTAGCGACCGTAATGATAGAAAAAGGGACGCTTGCAATCGGCGATTCGTTTGTCGCAGGCATTTGGCCGGGCAAGGTTCGCGCTATTCTCAATGACAAGGGAGAAAAGATCAAAAAAGCGACGCCGTCAATGCCCGTTGAAGTTCTCGGTTTTGAAGGCATTCCAAACGCGGGAGATCCTCTGCAGGTGGTAAACGATGAAAAGAAAGCGAGGGAATTTTCTTCCAAACGTCAGGAACTTAAACGCTTTGAAGATGCGAAAACCATCAAGAAAATTACAATGGATAACCTGCATGACATGATAAGCGACGGCGAGATTCAGGAGCTGAAAGTAATCATAAAAGCCGACGTTCAAGGATCTGCAGAAGCGTTAAAGTCAAGCCTTGAAAAACTTTCCACAAAGGAAATAAGGCTTCATGTAATACAGGCGCTTCCGGGACCTGTCAATGAAGGCGATGTAGACCTTGCAATTGCATCTAACGCGATAATTATCAGCTTTAACGTGCGCCCCTTGCCGAAGGCAAGAACGCTTGCCGAACAGGAAAAGGTGGATATAAGAAAATACAATGTAATCTACAGGGCGGTTGATGAAATAAAACTGGCAATGGAAGGAATGTTAAAGCCTGATACAAAAGAAGAAGTTGTAGGTCAGGTTGAGGTACGGGATACATTTAAAGTGCCGAAAATCGGCACTATTGCCGGTTGTTATGTGCAGAACGGAACTGTAAAACGAAGCTGTACCGTAAATGTAATAAGGGATCAAGTTGTCATACATTCGGGCAAAATTGCCTCCCTTAAGCGGTTTAAAGATGATGCGCGCGAAGTATCATCCGGTTATGAATGCGGTATCGGGCTTGACGGTTTTGATGACATCAAGACAGGCGACATATTTGAAGTTATTGAAATTGTGCAAATCGCCAGAAAGCTCAGCGCTTCCTGATTATGCCCCAATTCAGAGCTGAACGGCTTGGACAAACAATTCAGGAAAAAATCAGCTCCCTTGTTCTGGAAGGCAAAATAAAGGACAAAAGGGTTAATTCGTTTCTGTCCATCACAAAGGTTAATGTATCAAAAGACCTTTCCTATGCCGATGTTTATGTTTCTGAAATTCGCGGAAAAAATGTTGAGAGAGGAGCCGAAGGCTTACAAAGCGCGGCAGGATTTATTCAATCACAGCTTGGCTTGGCGATGCATATCAGAAAAATTCCCAAATTGCGCTTTCATTCGGATACCAGCATAGGCGAAAGTTTTGACTTAATAAAAAAAATTGACGAATTGGTAACACCGGAAAAAGAGTCGGCGAATGGACAAATCGGGACTGATTCTGCTGAATAAAAAACAGGGCGTTACTTCATTTGAAGCGTTAGGTGAAATAAAACGCGTTCTTGGTACGGGAAAAGTAGGACATACCGGCACTTTGGATAAATTCGCAACGGGTCTGCTTGTGGTTCTTGCGGGCAGGGCGCTTAAGTTAAGCGCATGGTTTTCTCATTGCGACAAGCAGTACGTTGGCAGGATTTGTTTTGGCGCAGAAACGGATACTCTCGATCCCGAAGGCGAAAAAACCGCAGAAGCCCCTCTGCCTTCGCGTGAAGAAGTTGAAAGCGCCATCGCCGAATTCACAGGCAGTATAATGCAGATGCCTCCCGTGTATTCGGCAATTCATGTCAACGGAAAACGCGCTTCGGCTCTTGCCCGTTCAGGCGAAACTCCGCAAATGAAAGAAAGGCCTGTCTCAATTTACAGGCTGGAATTACGCTCTTGGCAGCCGCCGTTTGCTGAAATTTTTGTACATTGTTCAAGCGGCACATATATCCGCTCTCTTGTGCGGGACATAGCGCTTCTTGCAGGAAGCAGGGCGTATCTTTACGCGCTTACGCGGACACAGGTTGCAGGTTTCAAACTGGAAGACGCTCAATACACAGCGAATGACGGTAAAATATCTCTAAAACCTATAGACAGAACCGTAATTCGCTCTTTGGGACTTCCTTGGTTTGAAATTTCTCCCTCTGAAGCTGAAAAAATCGTTCACGGTAAACCGCTTGAGCCAATTCTGGACGGTAAACAGCTGTCTTCAGCGCCTTCTGCGCCTGATTTTAGAGCGGCGGTTTTTTTAGAAGAGTCACTTATAGCTATCGTTGAAAAAACAGCAGGAAAATGGAAATACGGCTGTGTATTATAAGGTTGACAATTTTGCAAATTCCTGAAAATATATAAAAAAGGCATGTTGATCCGTCCGTTTTTTTGACAGATTGCGCTTTTTTTTAACGAGTACCTAATTTAGGAGATAAATATATGGCTTTAACAAAGGAAGGCGCAGCATCAATCGTTGCCAAATTCGGAAAAAACGAGAAGGATACAGGCGCGGCGGAAGTTCAGATTGCCCTGCTTACTGAACGAATCAACCAACTTACGGAACATTGTAAGCAGTTTAAAAAAGATAAATCCGGTCAGCGCGGTCTTTTAATTCTAGTCGGCAAACGCCGAAGGATGTTGAAATATATTCAACGGACCAATTTGGAAGGATACCGCAAACTGATCAAAGAACTGGGACTGCGTAAATAATGACACAAAAAGTTACACTCCAAATTGCCGGTAAAGATTTAATTCTTGAAACCGGAAGGATTGCGAAACAGGCCAATGGTTCTGTTTTTGCCCAGTATGCAGGTTCAGCTGTAATTGCTACAGTCTGTTCTTCGTCTGAACCGTTAGAAGGTCTTAACTATGTGCCGCTTACCGTTGAATACAATGAAAAATACTATGCGGCGGGAAAAATTCCCGGCGGTTTTATAAAAAGGGAAAGCCGTCCAAAGGATAAGGAAATACTGGTTTCACGCCTTATTGACAGACCGATGAGGCCGCTTTTTGAAAAAAGTTTCGGGCGCGAGATACAGTTGATTCCGACAACCCTTTCGACAGATCAGGTTAATCCGCCCGACATCCTTGCGATCATCGCTTCATCCGCCGCCGTTCATATTTCAGATATTCCGTTTAACGGCCCCATTGCCGGAGTAAGAGTCTGTCAGGTAAACGGAGAGCTTGTCGTAAATCCCACCTATGAACAAATTGAAAAATCCACGCTGGAAATCGTTGTTGCGGGAACTAAAGACGGCATTACAATGGTAGAAGGCGGCGCAAAAGAAGTTAGCGAGGAACTGATGCTTGAAGCGCTTGGCAAAGCGCATACTGTAATACGCGAATTCTGCGCGCTTCAGGAAAAACTCAAGGAGCTTGCCGGAAAGGAAAAACTTCCGCTTGTTGTGCCTTCATATTCGCTGGAAAACGCGGACGCAATCCGTTCCGCCGGCTACTCAAAACTGGAAAGGGCGTGTTTCCTGCCTACAAAACATGAAAGGCACGAAGGCATCAAGGCTGTAAAAACAGAACTTGAAACCCAATATGCCGCCCAGCTTGAAGATGAAAAACAAAAGAAACTTTTTGACGCGTTATTCGAAGATATGCAGTACGAAATTCTGCGTTCCTCGATTCTTGACAAGGGTAAACGCGTGGACGGACGCTCCCTTGAGGATATCCGCAATATAACCTGCGAGGTTGATATTTTACCGCGCACACACGGTTCCGCCCTTTTTACGCGGGGTGAAACACAGGCGCTTGTAGTTACAACATTGGGAACAGTTTTTGATGAACAGGTTTATGACGACATAGAAGGCGATAAAAGAGAAAACTTCATGCTGCACTATAACTTTCCCCCGTATTCAGTCGGAGAAGTCGGCAGAACGGGAACAGGCCGCCGCGAAATCGGCCACGGGAATCTTGCGCGCCGTTCTCTTGAAGCAATGGTTCCGTCAAAGGAAGATTTTCCCTATACTATACGCGTAGTTTCGGAAATTATGGAATCTAACGGCTCGTCTTCAATGGCGTCTGTCTGCGGCGGCACACTTTCCATGCTTCATGCGGGTATTCCGATGAAAAAACCGGTCGCGGGCATTGCAATGGGGCTTATTACCGAAGGAAAAGCAGGTCCGGGCGACAGATTCGCGGTATTATCTGACATTCTAGGCGAAGAAGATCATCTTGGAGACATGGACTTTAAGGTTGCGGGCACTAAGGACGGAATAACAGGTTTCCAGATGGACATAAAAATCTCCGGTGTCAGCACCGAGATTATGCGTAAAGCTCTTGATCAGGCAAAGCGCGGCAGGATGCATATTCTTTCGGTTATGAACCAATGTATTGACAAACCTGCCGGACAAATCAGCGAATATGCGCCTAAAATTGTTTCTTTGCGAATTGATATTGATAAAATCGGCGCGCTCATAGGACCGGGCGGCAAGAATATAAAAGCGTTATGTGAACAATATTCTGTCAAGATCAATACAGAAGATGACGGTACTGTGACAATTTTCGGCAAAAATACAAAAGACGCAGAAAACGCAAAAATTGCCGTTATGGGAATTGCTTCCGATCCGGAAATAGGCAGGGTATATGACGGTGTTGTAAAACGGATAATGGATTTCGGCGCGTTTGTTGAAATACTTCCCGGCAAAGAAGGGCTGGTGCATATCAGCAAACTTTCAAGACAGCGCATTGCCCAGGTTACGGACGTAATAAAGGAAGGACAGCAGATTCCCGTTAAACTGCTTGAAATTGACAAAATGGGAAGGCTTAATCTTTCGTATATTGATGCAATCGATCCCAACGGGTCTGATGACAAGGAAGCGCGGAAAGACAATCGAGCAAATTACAGGAAATAAACATGGGTGCACAGCCGCAGGTTAAAGTGGTTAAAGCTAATCAGCGAATTGTGCTTCCGCAGTATGAAAGTGAAGGCGCTGCGGGTATGGATTTACGGGCATTCCTTGATTCAGATGTAATAATTCCCCCACTTGGCAGAAAAAAAATTCCTACAGGGTTAAGGATGGAGATCCCTTACGGATACGAAGGGCAGGTGCGCCCGCGTTCCGGTATTGCGGTAAATCTTGGTCTTACTGTTTTAAATTCACCGGGTACAATAGACTCAGATTACCGCGGCGATATCGAGATAATTCTTATCAATTTAGGAGCTCAGGACGCAACCATAAAGGACGGACAGAGGATCGCCCAGCTTGTAATTACGCCCGTCTGTCATGCTCAGCTTGCGGAAACCGTTTCTCTTGAAGAAAGCGTCCGCGGCGGCGCTGGTTTTGGTTCTACCGGAGTTTAATCGAATTAATGATAATAAAATCAATGAGTAATAACGAATCTCTTGAAAGCAGACGGTCAAACTCAGTTACAATTTTCAGATACATTTTTATTGAAATGTTTTTTTCGTTCATTATTTCCTTTTTCTTTTTCTTTTTTATATTTTTTGTAAACCAAATACTTTTAATGGCGCAGGAAGTCCTTACAAAACACGTGCCTTTGGGCCAGGTTGCTCTATTAATTATTTTTTCAACTCCCGCGATTATTGCAATGTCAGCGCCGTTTGCCTCGCTTGTAGGAACGCTTATGACCATAGGGCGTCTTACGTCAGATAACGAGATACTTGTTATGCTTTCATCAGGTCTTTCCTACAGGGCTGTTTTTTATCCTGCAGTTACAATAGGGATATTTGTTTCTCTTTTGTCATTTGTTACAAATGACATACTGCTTCCCGCAGGCACTGTTCAATTCAACAAATTGTGGCGGCAAATTCTTGTTTCTGTTCCGGCGCTGGAACTGGAGGCAAACTCGGTAAAAAGATTCAATGATACTGTGATAATAACAGGTGATGTTTCAGGTAACGAAATCGACAATGTGATAATTCTTGACAGAACTGAAGACGGGGAACGCAGGATAATAATGGCTGCAACCGCTGAATTAAAAGACGCCGGGAAGGAAGGACTCAGCCTTGACCTTGAAGAAGCGTTTTTTCATTCGTCAAAGGAAGTCGCATGGGATGATTATGATTATGCACAAATGGACTTGTTGCAGTACAGGGTTTCAAATGAAGATATTATTCAAGCAATGATGACTGTAAGCCCCAGAGAGATGAGTTCAAGAGACGTTTACGAGTCTGTTAAGGAAAAAAGAGCGGCGCTGGCGGAGCGTATTAACAGCAGAAAAGGCAGGCTCGCTGTTTCTGCTGTTGCTCTGGAAAATATTCTGAGAGCCGGGACTGAAGCGGATACGTGGAATACAAGAGCGTCGAATATTACCGGTTTCAAACGGGAATTACAGTCGCTTAAGCTGGTCATGGAAGATCGATCCCTTACTATTTATATAATTGAATTATACAGAAAATTTGCCGTTCCTTTTGGAGCGTTTTTCTTCGTGTTTCTTGCGGTTTCTCTCGGCTTAATGGCAAAAAAAAGCGGACAAACTGTAGGCTTTATTTTTGGCAATATTATAGCCGTATTATACTGGTCGCTGCTTTTCATAGGGCAGACAATGGGTCTGCGCGCCGGAACGCCTCCTTTCTTGTCTATGTGGCTTCCTAATATTTTATGTTTGATTATAGGTGTCATATTGGCTGTAATTAAGGTGCGAAGATGATTAAGACAAGGTTTGTTCTTGACAGATATTTATTACGCCAATTTTATCCTATTTTTCTTGTGGCAATTTCCATGTTTGTCTTTATTATACTGTTAATTGATCTTTTCTCGAATCTGGTGCGTTATCTGAATAATGATGTGTCTGTACTAACAATATTAAAAATAAGCTTTTTTTTTATACCCAGAAGCATTTCCTATGCGATGCCGATATCCCTGCTTTTTGCCGCTGCATATACGTTGGGCGATCTTTATTCAAGAAACGAACTTACAACTGTGTTTTCTTCGGGGATTCCGTTCTGGCGGTTTAGTTTTTCCCTTATTATACTGGGGATTGCCGCTTCAATTTTTTCGTTTCTTCTTGATGATATAGTTGTAATTCCTACGCTAAAAATCAAGAATGATATGTCAAGAAAAGCATTAAATCAAACTGTCGTAAGCGGCAATAATGATATTGTTATAAAAACAAGGAACGACTGTCTGGTTTATTCGGTAGATTATATTGATTATGACAAGTTGCTGTTAAACGGCATAAGTATAATAGAAAGGAGTGAAAGCGGTAAATTTATTTCGGAAATACGCGCTTCTTCCGCCGTATGGAACGGTAATTGCTGGGAATTCCAAAATGCGTACATTTACCAATATGAAGATAATATATTGCGCATAAAGCCAATGCCTTATGATACTTCCTATATTGAGCCTCCGGAGATGTTCATGAGAAATGCCGTAAATATCAAGGAACTTCCCGCAAGGCAAGCGGGGCTTTTGGTAAACGATCTGCGCATTTCGGGGCTTCCGTATTATGAGGCGCAGGCGGATTATTATCACCGTTATTCTTTCTCAACTACATCGTTTATTGTTATGATACTTTCCATATCAATGGGCGGCAGGTTCAGAAAAAATATTCTTTTAATGAGTCTTTTTACGAGCCTTTCCATTGCGGTTGTTTACTATATAACGGAGATGCTCAGTATGACAATGGCAGGCTTAAATTATTTTCATCCGATAATCGGAGCGTGGTTTCCTATTGTTTTATTTATTGTTATCGGAATATTTTTAATACGGAGCGCAAAAACATAGTTTATGTTTTTTAGTATTACAAGCCGTGACGGCTTTTGCGCGGCAAGAACAGGTATATTAAGCCTTCCTCACGGCGATGTGACTACTCCGGTTTTTATGCCGGTCGGGACAAACGGGACAGTAAAAGCGATAACTACAGATGATTTAAAAAAAATCGGTTTTAACTTAATTCTTTCCAATACATATCATCTTTATTTAAGGCCTGGAGAAGAAGTAATTGATAAAGCCGGAGGTCTCCATAATTTCATGAACTGGGATCGCAATATACTGACAGATTCAGGAGGGTTTCAGGTTTTCTCGCTTTCTGCGTTACGCAAAATTGAAAAGGAAGGGGCATGGTTCCGCTCCCATATTGACGGGTCAAAGCATTTTTTAAGCCCGGAAAAAGCGGCGGCAATTCAATGTCTGCTTGGAAGCGATATACAAATGCAGCTTGATTATTGTTCGCATTGGGGAGCTTCGAGAAAGGAGTGTGAAAAAGCTCTTTCTATTACAACAGAATGGCTTGGAAGAGCAAAAAGTACATGGGAACAGGAGGTGTCGGCGGGTAAATATAAAGGCAGCCTTTTCAGCATTGTTCAGGGTAATTTTTTCCCCGATTTACGCAAAAAAAGCGCGGAGATTTGCGTTGAATCCGGTACCCCCGGTATAGCCATTGGAGGCCTTTCAGTAGGAGAACCGGAGGAGATCTTCAATGAAACTTTAGCCTATACAACAGCCCTTCTGCCGGAAGAAAAACCGCGCTATGTTATGGGAATAGGAACGCCTGAGTATATTTTGACCGCAATTGAGCATGGTATAGATATGTTTGACTGTGTTTTGCTTACCAGAGAAGGCCGGACGGGCAGGGTATATACGCGACAGGGACCTGTTTCGATAAAAAAAGCCGAAAATAAGCTTGATTTTTCGCCGATAGATAAAGAGTGCGGCTGTAAAGTTTGCAGGGAATACTCACGCGCATATCTGCGGCATCTTTTTAAGACAGGTGAGATTCTTTGTTCGATGCTTGCGAGCTACCATAACCTGTATTTTATGAATGAACTTGTAGCCGACTGCCGCCGCGCGATACAGGAAAACAGGTTTATGGAATTTAAAAAAGAGTTTTTATCGAATTATAAGACAAAGACAGGGTGAAACTCCCTGTGCTTTATGGTGTTTTATTAATAGAGGGTTTTCCAAAACTAACCGAGTTTTGGAAAAGGCTCAATAGGCAGTGAAATGATGAAGTTTATATGTATTGTTTGTTTTTTATTAATTAGCGGAGTTTTTGCGCATTCCCAGAATACTGAAAGCTTGCGCCGCGAAACAATTCAATACGGTACGGAAACTGAAATTGTTTCCTTGATTCAAGCGCTTATAAATGAAAAAGCGGATTATCTTGACGATGAACTTACCGCTTTGATAGATACATCCAAAAACCAGAAAATCCTGAACGGCGTATTTGCCTTCTTTGGGGAGCGTGGAAAAAACGGTCTTGAAGAACGCGCAATAAGGGTGGTTGTTGAACGTGATTATGAAGCAAATGAAACTGTACATTCGGCTGTTGAATACCTCGGACGTGTCAAATCGCAAGATGCAGTGCCTGTAATAATGGAACTTTTAAATACCGGAGAAAGGCGTTTTTTCAGTACGGCCTTTCGCGCTCTTGGCCGCGCAAGCTCAGGTGGTGAGGAGTTGGCTGATGAAGCCGCGGAATACCTTATAGATTTTTACACATACCGCGATCCGGGCGATGATAATAAAAGGGAAGTTATAACCGCTATCGGTACAACCGGCTCGTCAAAGGGAGTTTCCATGCTTGCGGAAATTGCGTCAGATACGAATGAACGTATTCCCCTGCGAATTGCCGCGTTAGACGCTCTTTCCAAAATAGGAGATAATGCAGGTCTTGAGGCAATACTTGGCTGTGTCAGTACAAACGATCCGAATGTGCGTTCGGCCGCCGTTGGCGCGCTCGGACCGTTTTCCGGAGAAGAAGTAGACAAAGCCATTTTGGATGCATTCAGGGATTCTTATTACCGTACGCGCATTGCCGCGGCGCAGGCAAGCCGCGATCGTAAATTTGCAGAAGCGGTTCCTTATTTAAAGTACCGCGCCGAACGCGATGAAGTTCCCAATGTAAAAGATGAGGCTATCCGCGCTCTTGGCGCTATTGCCAATGAGGAAGCAAACTCTGTTTTGGAAAACCTGTTCGCCGAAAGAAAAAATTCTGATCGTATCCGTATTATTGCCGCTGAAATGGTTATGAAAAATGAACCGGATAAAAATTTAAGAAAACTTATTATTGAACTCGACGACGCAAAAACAAAAAACCAGACAGCCCTTTATAACGGTTTGTTAAAAGTAATAGGTGAAACTGTCGTTACAGGCGATAAGACAGATATAGAAAGTATTACCCGCCGTTTTTTAAGGAACGGAACCATTATTGAAAAATCATACGGGCTTGATATGGCTGTTAACAATAGTTTAACCGGTCTTTCTGCGGAAATAACGGTTATAACAAAAGAAAAAAATGAAAGTATTTCCCGTAAAGCTGCAAGAACGGCTGAAAAACTTGGAATTCAAATACTAAATGAGTAAAAAAAACAAAAAAAAAATCAGTGAAATAATAAATTATTGCAGGCAGAACAGTCAGTGTATTGTTGACATACGTTATAACGAGCAAATGGCTGAATATACAACATTTAAAGTCGGAGGTCCGGCCGATTGCTGGCTTAGTCCGTATGGGGAAGATTTTCCCCGATTTTCCGCTTCTCTTTTGCGCATGGCCCGTACTGCCGGAATTCCTGTTTTTATTCTTGGCGGCGGCGCAAATATTGTCGTTTCAGATAACGGAATACGCGGTATTGTGCTTGATACCGGCGAGTGGAAGGGAAAAACTTTAACGGAAGAGGGGCTTGTTTTTCGCAGCGGAACAAGCATAGACGAAGCTGTTGACTGCGCTGTCGGCGATTGTCTTTCCGGGCTGGAATTTCTTGCAGGAATGCCGGGAACAATCGGCGGCGCGGTATATATGAACGCCCGCTGTTATGACAGAGAAATTGCAGATGTGCTGGTCTGGACTGAAGTTCTTGATTTCACCGCGTGCGTAGAGGGCGGTATGCCTGAAATAAAACGAATTGCAGCTAACAAAGAGGATTTTGGATATAAACGCAGTCCTTTTCAGGGGAAAGACTGCTTGATTCTTTCATCATGTTTCAGGGTGCGGCATGGAAATAAAGAGCGTATTCTTGATGAAATGAAAAAAAACAGGCATGACAGAGAAGAAAAAGGACATTATCTTTTTCCGTGCGCCGGTTCCGCTTTTAAGAACAACCGTGATTTTGGCAAACCAACCGGGCAGATTATTGACGAACTTGGTATGAAGGGTTTTTCTGTAGGAGGCGCGCAAATTGCTCCGTTTCACGGCAATATCGTAATTAACACAGGTGGTGCGACATCCTCGGAAATAAGCGCTCTTATGAATAAAGTTTCCGAAAAAGTAAAGACAGCCACAGGTTTTGTCCTTGAGCCTGAAATTATTTTTGTCGGGGAATGTACAGCGCAGGCTGTGTAGATAAAAAACACTTAACACAGATGTAGTATTATTGTATTTTTTTCATTAAATTTTTTCTTTTTTTGTTGATAATTTTAATTACCTGTGTCATTATATATATTATCAACACGCGTAGATGACGCGCGTTGATAAATAAAGTAAAACAATTCCAAAATATTTTTTGGAATTGCAGCTTAAAAAAATAAAAGGAGAAAGAAAATGAAAAGACTTATCAAAACTCTTTCTGTTTGCCTGTTGGTATTGATGCTGGTTCTTACAGTATCCTGTACCAAAAAAGAATCCAAAACACCGGATAAGCTCACGTTCTGGGTATACGACACTGGTCGTACTGAGGTGCTTAATGAACTTGGTAAAAAATTTCAAGCCGAGTTCGGCGTGGCGGTGGAGATTTCCACGGTTGACCTTGGGCAGATACGCAATCAGTTCCTGCTGGCTTCCGGCGGGGAAGAATGCGCCGATATTGCCATTATCCCTCACGATAACCTTGGAGCGCTTGTTGAAAACGGCATGGTAACGGAAATAAATCTTGGTTCAAAGAAAAGTTCTTTCTTGGAACCTGCGCTGGATGGGTTTAATTACAACGGAAAACTCTACGGCGTACCGTTAGCAGTGGAAAACATCGGATTTTTCTACAACACCAGTATGATGTCCGCTCCGCCTGAAACATGGGATGAGGCTGTGACTATAGCTGAAAACTTAATTAAAGCCGGAAAAGCGGAGGTTATGATGGGCCTTCCCGATGCCACTTACAATGCATACCCTGTGTATGACGGCTTCGGTGGGGCAATCTTCGGTAAAAAAGCCGACGGCAGTCTTGATGGAAAACAGGTGCTTATGGCTGAGCCTGGATTTGTTGCGGGGTTGGAATTCCTTACCGCTCAGGTAAAAAAGAAACTAATTCCGGAAAACATTGACTGGGACGGTGCGCATGTGTTATTTGAGAGCGGCAAAGCGCCGTATTGTATGACCGGACCTTGGGCGTTAAATCGTTTCAAGGAAGCCAAAATACCTTATGCAGTCGCCAAATTCCCGTCTGTTAAAAAAGGCGGACCGGCCGGCAATCCCTTCCTTGGAGTACAGGGTATGATTATCAGTTCTGTAAGCCCGCGCAAACTGCTGGCTCAGTCGTTTGCTGTGGATTTTATGGCTAGAGAAGAGAATTTTAAGGCCATTTTCCAGGCTGAAGGCAGACCGTCTGCGTGGAAATCCGTATTTGATGCAGCGACAGACAGTGATACCAGAGGATTTAATGCCGCCGGTGTAAAGGCAGTGCCAATGCCGTCAATTCCTGAAATGGGTTATGTTTGGGATGCGTGGGTCGCCGCAGCGGCGCTTGCTTTTTCCGGTGAAAGGTCACCTGCGGATGCTTTACGGAATGCTAAAGCCCAAATTGAAGCAGTAGCAAAATGAAACTTTTCAAATTTCAGCTTTGAAAAGTTATCTGTATTTAAATACATAACTGAAGTAATTCAGGAATGTATGTTGAATGTAAGCTAAAAGGTTTGCCATTTTAGCGGGGGTGTCTGTGGCAAAAATACCTTCCTCCATAGGTGTTTTTGGCCACAGGCAAGCCCTTTTGTTTTAAGTATATGCCTGTTATAATGGTTTTATAGTTTAATTTAAATGTTTTAATTTAAAAGAGGCTAAAATGATTAAGCAAATTTACCGTATTGTCGGAACAGCGGCTTTATGTTTCTTTGGCTGTTACTTTATGTTCCGGCTTTTTAGAGACGGTTTTTTCGCTTTTGGTTTTTTTGTAGGCGCTGCAACTTGTTTTGTTACCCTAGTAATGCTGCGCAAATCCCTAACCGCATGGCGCTGGCTTGCTGCCGGGTTGGTTATGGCCGTGTTGTTTACAGTGTACCCAATTTTTTACACAGTATACCTTTCCTTTACCAATATGAGCGGCGGACACCTGTTAACCAAGTCTTTGGCAGTACGGCGGCTTTCTGAAGAAATGTACAGCCCTGATGACGGCGGTTCCTATGTCTGGACAGTCTACCGGAAAGGGAATGATTTTATGCTTTTGCTGCAAAACGATACCTTTTCTACTATTAAGCCGGGCGGCAGTCTTGAAGAGCGGAATTTTAAGACTCCTCCTTCTGTTATTGACGGTTATGAAATGATGAAACAAGGGGAAGTAATGCAGAATCTGCAAACGCTTGGAGGATTGGATTTTGGCCGGCCTCCGTTAGTTGTCAAAATTCTTTCCTTGCAGGAAGCGTCTGTGCAGCTGCCCCTATACAGTTATAACAATAGCGAGGATACGTTTACCGATAACAGAAGCGGCGAAGTTTACAAATCTATTACGGGTACCTATACCTCCCAATCGGGTAAAATTCTGACACCCGGTTTTTTTACGGGCATAGGATGGAAAAATTACGCCGGTTTTTTAGGTAACTCGGGGTTTTTAAAACCGGTATTTGGTATACTTGTCTGGAATATTATTTTTTCTCTTTTTTCGGTACTGATAAGTTTTGCTATTGGTATGATGATCGCTCTGCTTTTTGAGGATTTGAAATACAAGCGCCTTATCCGTACATTGCTCATAGTTCCTTATCCGATTCCGGTACTGGTTTCGATCATGGTATGGCGCGCCCTGCTTAACGAAAATATGGGATTGGTTACAACTGTAATAACTAATTTCTTCGGGTCTTCTCCTAGGTTTTTTACCAATGTAGGCTGGACTCGTTTTGCCCTGATTTTGATCAATGTGTATTTGTCATATCCTTATTTTTACGTACTGGCATCCGGTGCGCTCAAGGCCATACCTGATGAGCTTTTCGATGCCGCCGCAATTGACGGAGCAAGTTCATTTACAGTGGTACGAAAAATAATCTTACCTTTGGTAATGCGTATTCTAGCCCCGCTGGTGATTGCATCTTTCTGCTTCAATTTTAATAATTTTACCCTGATCTGGGGCTTTAATGCCGGACTTCCTGCAATGGCGGATACGGCGGTGCCAATGGGTTATACAGATCTTCTTATCTCGTTTATTTACCGTTTGGGCTTTAGTTCATCTAATGCCGCAGATTACGGTTTTTCCGCGGCTATCACGGTAATGCTTTTTATTCTGGTGGCGCTTATGGTATTCTTCCAAACTCTGAATACTAAAGCTATTAAAGAATCACAATAGGCAAAGGAGTATTAAATATGGAGACAAACATGTACATTGTTAAAAAGCAAAGCTTTAATACAATAAAATACTTGATTGCGGTAGCGCTTGTTATATTCGCGGTAATCCCGTTCTTTTGGGTTGTTTCCACTTCTTTTAACCCCGCCAGTTCACTTTTGGGAGCGCATCTGATTCCTTCCAGCTTTACGGTAAACAATTACCGGAATCTCCTTGGTAATACCAGTTTGTTTTTCGGCAAATGGATGCTTAATTCCTTAAAAGTTTCGTTGATCTCAGTATTTTTTATCGTACTGCTCACATGTACTTCGGCTTACGCCCTGTCACGTTTCCGGTTTGCAGGCAAGAAGGGAGTTATGATGGGGATTATGATCCTAAACATTTTTCCTGGAATTCTTGCTATGCTCGCAATTTTTATTATGATGCAGCAAATTGGTAATTATTTTCCTGTTGTCGGTCTTAACACCCACACCGGGTTAATATGTGTGTATGTCGCAGGGTCTATGAGTATTAACGTTCTAATGGTTAAGTCGTACATTGATTCAATTTCTAAGGAACTGGATGAATCGGCGCTCATTGAAGGCGCGACTTACTGGCAGGTTTTCTGGAAAATAATTTTACCGGTTATAAAGCCAATGGTAATCACTGTTGCTATTCTTGCATTTATGAGTACTTACGGTGATTTTATAATTGCAAACCTCCTCCTTAAAGGAAATGATAAAGTTACCGTAATGGTGGGCATTTATCTGTTTACTCAACAGCGCTTTGACATCAACTGGGGGATTGTAACGGCCGGAACGGTAATGGCGGCGATTCCCGTAGTGGTGTTATTTTTTGCCTCTCAAAAATATATAATCGGCGGAGTTATGATGGGAGCTATAAAAGAATGATTGTCTTGCAGTAAAAGCTTGGTTTACTGCACAGAATATAAAAATTATCAACAGGCTGGATTATCCGGAAATTCCGGAGGGGGATATGGTTTATATAAGACAGCCCCACAGCAGGTGGTATACATTCGGGTGAACAGTAATGTGTAAAGCGGAGTGAGTAATGTCAAATTTTATACTAAACCTGATACATCGTCCCGAAATGGTTCCCGAATATGCGGAAAAGGTTACGGGACACGGGAAGAAGGAAAATATCGGAGCGAAAGGCCTTTTAACCGAATCGTTGGATATTTTTAAATTGCAGCAAAGCATTGCGCATAAAAACGGGTTAAAAACAACAATTCAAATGACGTACGCGAGTTTGTTTAACGCTGAGGCGGTACAAACCGCGAAGGACGACAACCGCAAGTACGGCGATGAGATTGCCTTGTCGCTTCTGGGACTGCCCTGTAATGAATTCAGGGAAAAATACAAAACAAAAGATTTTTGTATATGGATGTTCTCTATCGAAGACAAAAAGGCGATAGTGGATGATGTCTTCGGTAAATTTTATGAAATATTCGGCTTCTATCCCGCCTCTACCGGGTCTTATTACATGGATGCCGAACTAATAAATTATATAAAGGAAAAATACCCGCAGGTTATATGCGCGATTACCACCTGCTGGGAAGAAGGTCCAAAAGCATACAGAACCTGTAACAACTCATGGTACACGCTCTTTGACGGCGGACCGTGGAATCCGTGGATACCATCTAAGCAAAATACGCACGCGCCCGCTGCCGATGAAACAGAGGACAGCGGGATAGTCGCTATACCTCATCTGTCGCGGGATCTTTTGGCTTGCTTTGACGGCAACGGCTCTAATTTCGGAACGCATCCGCAGAATGTACTGCGCGGGATGATTTATAAAGACGGCGAATATCCGTACCTGTTTAACCTTATCGATCAATACCGGCATTTAGAAAAATACAACGAAGGCGAGGCTTACAACATGGTGTTTGTAGGTCCCGGTTGGATGAACAAGGCGGGCAGGTGGGAAGTTCCGTTTGAACTTAGCGTAAAAAGTTACGAAGATTGCATGGCGTACTACGGCAAACTTAAAAAAGAAGGCAAGTGCGTTGATATGACAATGGCGGAATATGCCGGTTATTACCGCTCAAAAAAGACCTACACAACACCGGAATGCGCGCTGTGGAGGGACATACTTTACGGTTCTGACAAGCAGTTATTTTGGTATTGCGACCCTTTCATGCGTACCTGCGTTGACATGAATCAGGGCGGCGCGCTGATAGACCTTAGACCGTACGCAGCAAAAATTAATTGGCCTGTAGGCATAGGCACTAAACATGTTCAGGACGCGTCCTATCCGTTTTTAGTGCAGTCCATGTACCGCGCGGGTTTCTTCACGCATTATGCCGGTGAGGGAACAATCCGCAGCTTAAAAATTCATTACAACGGCGAAGAGGCCGATCTGTGTTTATGCCGTACCAAAGCAAAATTCAGCCAAAGCGGCAATACACGCAGTCTTACGCTTGATCCTGTCGAAATAGAGTTTTCGGATTTAAGATTAACGGTACAAACCGTATACGATTTTGAAGAAGGGTCGTCCGCTGTTAAAACCATCCGAAAGATACTGAATATGTCCAAACCTGCCGAAGTGGAGTTTGACGAATACATTACCGCCTGTTACGGCACTACCGAATACCCTGAAGATATGACCTGTGTCACATTAACGGTGAAAGGCGCCGAAGGAGAAAAGGTAATTAATTATAATTATAAGTGCCGCGAGGTTAAGTCCGCCTGCGCAGTTTACGCTTCGGCGGAGATCGGCGCTATTAACACCCGCATTGATTTTGAGCCGTCCGGCAATGCGGAAGCTTACGTAAGAGAGGGTTACGCGTTTTCACCTATGTTTACTTTGGGCTTAAAGAAAAAAATCAGCGATGGGGGGGAGTTTGTATCATGGCTCAGGCTAAAAAAGGCAAAATGAATTACCGGTGTCCGTCCTGCTTTATGCGGGATTTAGACATCGATATGTTTTACGATGCCGGAAAAAAAGAATATTACTGTTTAAGGTGTTGTTATACGGGTAACGAAGCGGATGTAATCAAAAAGAACGATATGGCGCGCTTTCGGTACCGCAACCTTCTTGACCGTATAGAAAAATTTGAAGACTAAAGGAAACTATGATGAAAATAGGAATGGACGTTTCAACTCTTGAAGAAACAGAACGACTGGGCGGTAAATTTTATGAAAACGGAAAAGAAGCCCCGCTTTACGACATTCTTAAAAGACACGGTGTTACGAGTATCCGTTTACGCCTATGGAACAATCCCTTTAATGAAAAAGGCGAAACCTACGGAGCGGGCGGCTGTGATATAGAAACTGTTTTACGCGGCGCACGGCGCGTTGTAGAAAACGGAATGAATTGGATGCTTGATTTTCACTATTCTGATTTTTGGGCGGATCCCGCAAGACAGGTTATCCCGAAAGCGTGGCAGGGTTTTACGCCGGAACAGACGGAAAAGGCCGTTTATGAGTATACGAAAGAGATTCTTGCCCGCTGTAAAAAAGAGGTGCTTTATCCCGATTATGTGCAGATAGGAAATGAGATTACCAACGGTATGCTTTGGCCGGTCGGCAAGGTGGAATACGATAAGGTTACAGGCGAGCCAACCTGTTATGATAAAATGATCCGTCTGTTAAAAGCGGGGGTTGCGGCGGCGCGTGAAAGCGGAAACGTCAAAATAATTTTTCACCTTGAACGGTCATGCGATAATAAAAGATACCGGCAGTGGTTTGACGCGGTAACGGCGGCGGGTATTGATTACGATATTATCGGAGTATCGTACTATCCGCATTGGCACGGAACAATGCAGAAGTTCAAGGATAACTTGGAGGATATTTCCGCGCGTTACAATAAGGACATAATAGTTGTAGAAACCGCTTATCCGTTTACCAATGAGCATTATGCAGTTACTCCCGGCGTTTCACTTGTTATTAACGACAGTATAAAATTACCGGACGGCAGTCTTCCGCCGTATCCGCATAGCAAAGAAGGACAATGTAACTTTTTGCGCGATCTTGTGAAAATGGTAAAGAGCGTTAAACGCTGCAAAGGCATTTACTATTGGGAGCCCGGATGGCTTCCGATGGATGGATCGACATGGGCAACTGAGGCAGCGCGCAAATACATAGGCGAGGAACACAAAACCGGAGGGAACGAATGGGCGAATCAATGCCTGTTTGATTATAAAGGGAATTTACTGCCCGCCATTAACGAATTGAACGGACTGCGGATAAATATGCCTGACAATCGGAGTTATGCCGGGAGTGTAAAAGAATGAGCGTTGGGCAATTCGTCGGAGGATTGCTGCACGGAGCGGATTACAATTACGAACAGTGGCTGGATTTACCTGAACAGCTTGACAAAGACCTTGTCTATATGCGGGAGGCGGAGATAAATGTCCTCGCTGTGGGTGTCTTTTCCTGGTCAATGCTGGAAAGTGATGAAGGTATTTATAACTTTGAGTGGCTGGATCAATGTTTTGACCGGCTGCATAAAAACGGCCAGAAGATTATCCTTGCTACCCCATCCGGATCAAAACCCGCATGGCTTTCAGAAAAATACCCTGAAGTCTGCCAAATGGCGGCTGACGGTATACGGCAGCCCCACGGCGGACGGCATAACCACTGCCGCAGTTCTGTAAAATACCGTGAAGCTTGCGTGCGAATCAATACACGTCTTGCAGAGCGTTACGGAACTCATCCGGCGCTGATCCTGTGGCACGTATCCAACGAATACAACGGTATACCCTGTTTCTGTCCCCAGTGTCTTGCGGCTTTTCGTGATTGGCTAAAAAAACGCTACGAAACTCTGGACAGTTTGAATGCGGCCTGGTATACCGCTTTTTGGAGTCATCGATTTACTTCATGGGAGCAAATATTCCCCGCTGATCCTTCGATTCACGGACTCATGCTGGACTGGCAGCGCTTTACCAGCGACCGGACAATTGACTTTTTTTTGGCTGAAAGCGAACCTCTTCGGCGCATAACACCAGATATCCCCGTTACAACGAATTTCCAGATGCCGGATGTCGGTCTCGATTACCACAAGTTTGCCGGATATGTGGACATTATAAGCTGGGACAATTATCCTAAATGGCATTGCGCTCCCGACGACGGACCTGAGGCAATTAAGACCGGCTTTTTTCACGATATGTGCCGCTCTTACTTAGGTAAGCCTTTTTTAATGATGGAATCCGGTCCGGGCGCAAATAGCTGGCAGGGAATTAGCAAGAAAAAAAAGAAGGGAATGCATCTCCTTTCCTCAATACAGGCTGTCGCGCATGGTTCGGATTCGGTTCAATATTTCCAATGGAGGCAAAGCAGGGGAGGTCAGGAAAAATTTCATGATGCGGTTATTTCCCACTTAGGTACTGATGATACCCGCATTTTCCGCGAGGTGGCGGAAACAGGTTCTGTAATTAAAAAGTTAAGCGCCGTTGCAGGAACAGATACGAAAGTTCAAGCGGCAGTAGTATACGATTTCCAGAACGGCTGGGCTTTGGGCAATGCCCAGCTTCAGCGAAATACCGGAAAAAATTACCAGAAGGAATGTATTGCCCAGTACGGAGCTTTTTGGAAGGCCGGTATTCCCTGCGATGTAATAGGTCCTGAATATGCCGATTTTGAACGATACCGGCTTATCGTTTTTCCAATGCTCTATATGCTCAGCGAAAAAACGGCCGAAAAAATCCGTGCGTTTATCAGTCATGGAGGCGTTGCGGTTGCTACCTATTTGACAGGTATTGTGAATGAGAGCGATCTTTGTTACATTGGGGGAACTCCCGGCAATTTAACTGATGTGTTTGGACTTGCGGTTGAAGAAACAAAAACAATCGCCTACTATGAAGCGCCGGAGTTCGTAATGAACGGAAATAACTGGAAGGCCACCCATTACGCTGATCGGATTCGTCTGTGCGGAGCGAAAGCCTTAGGTGTGTTTACCTCATCTTTTGAAGAATTGCCTGCGGTTACAGCCTGCGAATACGGAAAAGGGACGGCCTACTATATTTGTACCCGTACCAGACAGGCATTTATAGACTGGTTTTACCGGGAACTTTGTAAAAAACACAGTGTAGATTCTTGTGTTCTGCGGGAAATACCTGCCGGAGTTTCTGTCCGTGAACGGGGCGGCGTTATGTTTATAATGAATTTTAACTGCAGAGAAACAACGGTTTCACTTGGAGAAAATGTATACAGAGATATGTTAACCGAAGAGTCTATTTCCGGTACAATATTGTTGCCGCCATACGGTATAATTATATTAGCAAAAAAGAGAGAGCCCGGTGAAAAATAACCTTAACGCAAAAATAACGCAGGATGATGTAGCCCGGCGAGCCGGTGTAACCCGTAGTATGGTATCTTATGTAATCAACGGAAGAAGCCGTTCTATAGCTCCGGAAACCAGGCAAAAGATTCTTAACGCTATCAATGAGTTGGAGTACAGACCGAATAAATTCGCTCAAGCTTTATGCATGGGTAACAAGGGAGTTTTTGCAGACCAAAATATTGGCATTGTATTGTGTAATACTGAAATGTTCATGAGGCCGTATTATGCGGAAATATTGGCCGGAATTCATCAGGCTGCCCACGAAAAAGGTTTTCACATTCGGTTTATACGTTTTTTTGATGAGTTAAAAAATGTGGTATTATTTAACCAGCTAATTCATTCCGAGGAAATCTGCGGACTTTTACTGGTAGCCCTTGATCAATGTGTGAAAACCCATGAAGACACTCAGCTTATTAAGCGTATTCAGGAGCAGATCGATCAAATCGTCTGCGTGGATTGGCAGATAGCAGGCTTGTCCTCTGTGTCATTTGACCGGCAGGCTGCGGCTTTCCGGGCTGTAAGTTATCTTGTTGATCAGGGATATTCCGACATTGTTTACATAGGCGAACCGGACCAGCGGGTTACAGGGTTTAAGCAGGCTTTTTTGGAGAAAGGAATGGAAGATATATCCGGACTTTACACCGGCGTTGCGGTTGATATGTTGACAGGATATAAAGCTGTACAACAACTGTATAAAAACAGGGAAATATTGCCCAAAGCAATTTGCGCAGGTTCCGATGAAGTAGCTATCGGAATCCTGCTCTATCTGCACGAAAAGGGTATTGCAGTCCCAAGTGAGACAGCGCTAATCAGTATTGATAATATTGAAATAGCCGAATATACCAATCCCCAACTAACCAGTATAAATGTCCAGAAACGCGCTATGGGTTACCGTGCGGTGGAAATGATTATAAATCGCACCGCCGGATGGGGAGAAAACGCGTTAACCTTGCTCTTGCCTACAAATTTAGTTATACGTAAGTCGGCGTAATTTATATGAAATAGGTATTATTTTTAATTACATAAGATAATACTGTCTATGTATGTGTATTGACATAATTTATTTTTTAAAATAATCTCTTTTTACAGGAGTTTTATTAAGTAAAATTCCTGCGTAAAAAACGAAGTTTTAACAAAACCTCTTTTCCGGCGTTAAAAATGACGCCGGACTATGGCCATAAGGAGGAATTATGCGCCGCTATGAGTTAACAGTCATCTTCCCAATGGAAGAAGATCAGCACAAGGCAGGGCGGGATCATTTAATTGCCGATCTTGCCGCCAACGGAGTCGAGATTGAAAAAACCGATGAAATCGGAGAACGCGATCTTGCCTATGAAATTAAAAAAAGAAAAAAAGGAAGATATGTCCTTTTTGGAATTAAAGCTGATCCTGCAAAAATTGCCGTTCTTGACCGGATTCTCAAACTTAACGCCAATCTGCTCAAATATCTCTTTGTGCGGATTGACGAGTAGGAGCGGGGTATGGCAGACTTAAATCATGTTTCGTTAATCGGGCGGCTTACAAGGGATGCCGAGCTAAAATACACGTCCGGCGGACAGGCTGTCTGCAAATTTTCTATTGCAGTTAACAGGCGAAAAAAAAACGGAGATCAATGGGAAGACGAAGCGAATTTCTTCGATATCGTTGTATGGGGGAAACAGGGTGAGTCCCTTCATCCGTATCTTGTTAAAGGTAAAATGGTAGGAGTCGACGGAGAGCTTCGTCAGGATAGATGGCAGCAGGACGGTCAGAACAGGTCAAAAGTGGAAATTGTAACCAATTATTTACAGCTTTTGGGCGGAGGATCGTCTTCCGGAGAAAGACAAAACAATAGTTCATCCGGCGGAAATAATTCCGGCGGAAACTCAGGCGGTTATTCGGAAGATTCATCAGGGTCTTACAATTCATCAAAAGATGACGGTTTTGCAGACGATATTCCGTTTTAAAATTAAAGGAGTTTATTATGTCAGATGAAAAATATTTTGATAATGACCATTCTTCACGTCATGACAAGGGAATGGATATGCACATGGACGACAGGGACGGCGATGACCGTTCAGGGCGAGGCGGAAAGGGCGCAAAAGTTTTTTTTAAGAAAAAAGTATGCAAATTCTGCGCTCAAAAAATGAAAATTGATTATAAAGAATCAGATACACTGCGCAGATTTATCACAGAAAGGGGAAAAATTCTCCCCCGCCGCATTACGGGCACTTGCGCAAAACATCAGCGGGCGTTGGCTCTTGCAATAAAACAGGCAAGGAGCATTGCGCTGCTGCCCTATGTCGCTGAATAAAAAAGGCTGAAAATTTGATGCCTTTAAGGCTTCTACTCCGAAGCCGTAAGAACTATGTTGCATTTGTGGTAACAGGTTCTTAAAACAGCTGCTTTTTGGCGGCTGAATTTATTTTCAGATACTCCGTACAAACTTTTCGGGGTATTGCGGAACCATATGTTCCGGGGAGCTTGGTATGAAAGTTATTTTAAACAAGGAGCTTGCAACTCTTGGCGAAGAAGGCGATGTAAAAGACGTAGCAAAAGGTTATGCGCGTAATTATCTTTTCCCCAGGGGAATAGCGCTTCCTTATACGCCGAAGATGATTAAACTTATTGAAGGACGAAGGGCGGAAATAGAAGCGCGTAAGGAACAAAAACGCCTTGACGCGAGAGGGCTTAAAGAAAAATTGAGCGAGCTTGAACTTTCAATTACCATGCCCGCCGGAGCGAACGGAAAACTTTACGGCGCTGTTACAAATCAGACCATTGCGGAAGAGCTTGCAAAGAACGGATTCCAGATTGAACGGAAGCGTATCGAAATTGCCGGAAGCAGCTTTAAAAATGCCGGGAAATACAAGGCGACGGTTAAACTCTATGAAAATCAGTCTGCGGAAATTTCAATTACGGTTATTGGTCAGGAAATAAAAACTGAAGCGCCGGCGTCAAAACCTGCGCCGCGCCGAGGAAGAAAAGATCGTCATGAAGTAAAAGAAGAAACGGCTCGGGAAACTGCCGATGAAAAAACGGCGGAAGCTTCTGTAGAACCCATTCAAAATAATTAACATAGCTTTATACAAGTATGGCCGTAAGGATTAGGGATAAAACGCCCCCACATGATGATGAGCTGGAACAAGCTACGCTTGGAAGTCTGCTGGCTGACATGGACGCTGTAACCGCCGCCATTCAGCTTCATTTGCGTCCCGTTGATTTTTATTCCCGCACAAACATGAGGATTTACGAGGCTGTTTTAAGCCTTGACGCCAAGGGCCTTCGCGCTGATATACAGACCGTTGTTCAGGAATTAAAACAAATGGGCAAACTTGACGAAGCCGGCGGCGCTTCGTATGTTTCAGGCCTGACGACCGTAATTCCTTCAAGCGCAAATATCGAATATTATGCGCAAACGGTAAAAAATTATTCGTTAAAACGTTCTCTTATAAAGGTAGCTTCCGGTATCGGTATAAGCGCCTACGATGAGTCTAGGGAAGCAAGGGAAGTGCTTGAAGAAGTACAGCAGCATATTTTTGAACTCAGCGATGACCGTCAGGTTTTTACATCAAAAAAAATAGGGGAAGTTTTTAAAGAAACAATTGAACTTATTGACAAGGCAAGGAAGTCAAACAATCCGATAACAGGCATTTCTTCCGGTTTTGAAAAGCTTGATCAAATGACATCAGGTTTTCAGCCTGACGAGTTTATCATAATCGGAGCGCGCCCTTCTGTCGGCAAGACCGCCCTTGCCCTGAATATGGCTTCCCATATAGCGTTTCATAAAAAGATTCCCGCCGCGTTTTTTTCTCTTGAAATGTCTGAAAAAGCGCTTGCGCAGCGTCTTATAAGCAGCGAAGCGATGGTTCTGGCGCAAAGTATAAGAACCGGGTTTTTAAGCACAGGCGATTATAAAAAAATTGTAGATGTTATGGGTATAATATATGAAGCTCCTTTTTACATAGTTGATATGCCGAATATGAGGCTTCTGGATCTTCGCGCTCAGGCAAGAAAAGTACGCTCGCAGCAGCAGGTGCAGATAATTTTTATTGATTATTTGGGGCTTATTGGGCACGAAAACAGTTCCTTGCCGCGTTATGAACAGATTTCTGAAATTTCAAGGTCTTTAAAAAGTCTTGCCCGTGAATTGCACATTCCTGTAGTAGTTCTTTGCCAGCTTAACCGCGACGCCCAGTGGGAAACGCCTACTTTGGCAAATCTGCGCGATTCAGGCTCAATAGAACAGGACGCAGACCTTGTGATGTTCCTGAATCGTGAACAGCCTAAAAAGACAAGCAAGGATGACGATAAACCCAAGTCCCCCCTTGATATTATACCAACCGATCTAATTATCGCGAAACAGAGAAACGGGCCTACAGGAATTGTAAATTTGGGAATGGTAACGAAATTCGCTAAATTTACACCTATGGTGAGAGATCATAATACGGAAAAATAAACTTGATAAAAAATATTTTCTGATGTAATATTAGGAGTGGAGGGGAGTATGGCTTATATTGACGAATATGATTTTCATCTTTTAAAGAATGAAGCTGAAATCATGGTGATTCGGGAAATTGAAAATCAACTGAGTGATAATTCCGTTGAGGTGTGTAAGTGCAATGAATGTATTGTAGATATGGCCGCGATTGCGCTTAACACGGTAAAACCTTTGTACCGTTTTTCCCTGCTGGGAACCCTTTATGCGTCTCAGGCTATGACAGAACAATCTTATGCCAACAGCATTAAAGAGGCAGTAACAATGGCGATAGAAAGGGTGAAGAGTAATCCGGCCCACGATTAACAATCATGGCTGTTATTAAACGTTAAGCGTTACTGATTTAAAAGTTTACCGGATATTTCCGCAGTGTCCGTCTTTCTCGTCATTTTCCAGCTGGGTGAATATAAACTGAAAACAGCGAGTATTTTTCCGTTTTTGTTATCATGCCACGATATGTTTCCCTCGCTGTCAAGACAGATAAAGAATTTTTCGCATCCAAGTAATTTGATCGGCAGTCCGTTTGTTCTTTCAAAAAAAATATTTTTTTCCCCTAAAATAAAAGCGCCTTCATTATCGCAGGCTATTGCAGGGGTTTTGGATGATTCTGCAATTGATAAATTAATTGCTTCTCCATGATATTCAAATAACCTTACCGGAGATGCTGTAAGAGAAAGGCTTAAAATAACAGTTTTTATTTTGTTTCCTTCGCGTTCTATGGATTCAGCGTAGATATTTCCCGAATTTCCCGCATATACTGTTATTCCTGCCTGTATATTGTAAGGAACGCGGATTGTTTCGCCTGTTTTATAATTTATAAAAAGAAACGGACTGTTATTATTGGCCGTACTGCGGCTTAAAGCAAGATATTGATTGTTTATAAAGACAGCGTCATTTGCTCCAGGCGAAGTATAGGAAAAATCCGCTTTTGCAGGCAGTTTTTCAAGGTTATATACAGACAATATGCCCGCTGAATCGAGAGCAATGATATTTCCGTATCCGTAAGAAATTAAACGCAATGGATAACGACCAATCATAAAATTAAGTTTATGTTCGCCGATGAGATGATTTGAATTTACAATCTGCGGAAAAAATACTGTATTGTCTGTCTGCCAAAGAATGAATTGGTCTTCGTTTTTTAAAGAAGGCGAAGGTATTGGCGTTATTCGTTTGTAGCTGCGTTTGTTTTCCAAAATCAGCGTATCATTGTTTTTTAAAAGATTGTAATCCAGAGGAAGGAAAAATAAGTCGCCGTTTTCTGTAAATAAAGCGGCTGTTTTTTCTCCTGCGGATATTTCCGTTATGCGTGTTTTTTTTTCTGTTGTCATTGGAATTATCCTGTTCTGCTCGCCGAGCAAAAGGAGACTGCCTTGCGCAGTAGCAAAGACAAGATTTTCGTTATATGCTAATTTATTAAACTGGATTGTCACTTCAAAAGGCAGGGTAAGCTGACGGCGTATAACTAGTTTTCCGTTCCTGTCTACAGTGTAAAAGTATAAAACAGAAGTATTGTTTCTGCGGCTAAGGCAGTAAAAACCTTCGTCTGAAGCGAATAACAGGGCGTCCTTTTCAATATTTTCCGCGCTGTCGATTATTTCGCCTGTGACTGCGTTTACAATCAACAGTCCTTTTGAATTTATTCCCGCAAGGAAACGATTATTGCCAAAAAGATGCAGGCTTGCCATGTTTTCCGGCGCATTGAAACGGTTTGAAACAGAACCGGATTCCATCTCCAGATACAAAATCTGTCCTTTGTACTGTGAATAATCCGGTCTTGATACAATGTCCATGTAATCATTGTATTCTGATTGATAAAGCATCATAATTTGCTCACCCCTGCCTGTTACCGCCAATGTTACTGAGCCGTGCGGAATTTCAGGAACTGAAACAAGCTCTCCCGTTTTTGAATTAAGCAGGGCAAGGGGATAACCGTTAAAACCAGCGGCAATAATAAAGCTGCCGCCGGCAGAATAATTAATATAAGTTAGAGGGTCCGAAGAATATACAGAAAATAATTTTTTCTTAAAGGTATAGTTCCATACGGAAATCCTGTAACCGCCTATACCGTCCGTTTCCGTTATACATATTTCTTCACGCAGAGGATGCGTAACAAGGGCTTCGATTCTGTCTATCGTCAGTTGAAAACGCTCGATAGCGGCTCTTTGGGCTATGTTCCATATTACAATAAAACCGTCTTCCCCGGCGCTGATAATATTTTTGCCGATATTGGCGAGCGCTGTAATTTTACCTAAGTGTCCCCATGTTATATCAATAGTAAACAGCGGAACAGCAAAAACAGAAAACAAAAACAAAAAAGAAAACAGCCTTTTTAGAAATATATTTTTCATTTTAAAGCGTCCGGACGCAGAATGTTTTGAACCGACAAATACGAACGTACACGCAGGGATGTAAAAGTTTCACTTTTAGGGCGTTTCTTATAGTCTTGCATGGTTTTTTCATAAAATTCGTGCGGAACTCTCATTACGGCTACTTCATCCTTTCTAATCCCGTTAAGGTGAAATTCAATGCCTTCAGAGCTTGCGCCGTAATACCATGCGTTAATATCCTTATCAGGATAATTTTCTTCTGCTTTGGCAAGAAGATACGATTTTATCGTTTCAATTATAATCGGTTCAAGATTATCTTTTATTACGGCGAGTCGATCCGCCATTTCCGGAAAACCGATAACTGTTTCATAAGGCGTATTTTCTTTTTTTCTGCGGTAAAATTCTCCGCGTTCCAGCTCGGGCAGGACTTCCATTTTTAATTTTTTTGATTTCCAAATAATCACAATCCTGAATTCAGGCTTGTGTTTTTTCCGGCAGACGGTGCAGTCATAGCTCATGAATGTGCCGCTTAAAATATTATCAAGGTGTTCCGGTTTTAAATCCAGATCAATTTCTTCTTCAATATCAATTGAAAAATTATTGCCGCACGGACAGGCGATATCCTGTTTCATCGCATAACCTCCTTAATATTGCTGCCGTATATTATCTGTACGGCTGTTTATTACCGGATAAAAAACAATATATCTCCAAATAATGCAATGGCCATTAAGCCGAAAATAAAAACCATGCCGCAAGTTTGAAAAACCGATATAGCTTTTGGATGCGCTGGTTTTCTTCTAATTAATTCAACAATAAAAAGAATGATCATGCCGCCGTCAAGAATGGGCACGGGCAGAAGGTTCATTACGCAGAGTGCTATGGAAATAAGCGCAAGAAAATTCGTAATTGAACGAACGCTTGTTCCAAACCCCTGCTCAAAGCCCTGCGTTGCCATTTCACCAATCATGTAAGTTATGCGCACAGGCCCTGAAACTGCCTTTGTAAGATCTATACCTTTAAAAAGAAGCCTAAGGCTTGTTATTGAAATAGTCAGTGTTTTCCAGCTTTCCTTTACTCCCTTTGCGATTGCATACGGTAACGAAAGATTTGGAGTGCGGTAACTGATGCTGTCGTCCCATATAATTCCAATTCCGTTTTTTATTTCATCATTGCTGAATTGTATTTCTCCTGAAGCGCCGTCTCTCTCATATTCAAGAACAAGTCTGTCAGGATTTTGCTTAACGATTTTCTCTAGATCCATGGAATTGAGTAATTTTTGACCGTTTGCGCCTGTTACGCGATCTCCCGACATAAGTCCTGCCCGCTGCGCGGGACTGCCGTCTTTTATGCTTTTTACTACAGGGTCTGTCCAGAAATATACGCCGATCTTTCCTGCGCCCGTTGATTTATCAAGGGACGGAGTAACATTTAAATTTATAATTTCTCCGTTACGTTCAATCAGTACAGAAAGGGTCTTATCAGGATTTAATATAATGTTTTCCTGTATTTCATGGTAGTAGGAAATCGGTCTGCCATCGATTTCTATTATGCGATCTCCCGTTTTAAGACCCGCAGAATCAGCCGGATAGGTTTCACCGGGAATTATTTCGGAAGCTAGAATAATTTTATTCGGAAAAACAGTTGTTTCAAAACCGAACCCCCAAAGGAAGGAGAGCAGGATAACCGCAAAAATCAGGTTAAAAAACGGACCGCCGAAATGAACGAAGATTCTGGCGGCGGGACCGGCTGCAAGGTATGAACCGTTTTCCGGTTTTTCCCCGTTATGCATATTTTCCCACAATTCACCGTAGTCGGCTTCTCCCTTCATTTTGCAGTATCCGCCGATTGGGAACATTCCAAGCCGGTATTCTACCGTTCCTATTTTCTTTTTTAATATCGGATTTCCCCATCCGATTGAAAAAGCGTCTACATCAATTTTTGCCAGCCTTGCAGTCAGAAAATGTCCCAGTTCGTGAACAAAAACCACAATTCCAAGCCCGAAAAGTCCAAGAATAATTTTTATGAATATCATAATTTCATTATGCCATTTTATTGATTATTTTTACAGCCTCCAGCCGCGCGTCAGCGTCCGCTTTTAATACGGTTTCTTTGTCGCTGTAATTGAACGCCCAGTCTTTTTCCAGAACAATACCTGTAATTTTTGGTATGTCAAGAAAACCGATTTTTTTGTTAATAAAAGCGGTAACCGCTTCTTCATTTGCCGCGTTATACGCACAGGGATAAAGGCCTCCTTTTCTTGCCGCTTCCCTTGCAATACCCAGCATTGGGTATTTTTCCGTGTCCGGTTTTTCAAATTCCAAAGTTAGGGCGTCAAAGCTTAACGCATCCAGATCAAGAGGCGCAGTATTCGGCCAATGAAGAGCGTCATGAATCGGATGGCGCATATCAGGCTTTGAAAGCTGGGCGTAAAAAACGCCGTTACTTAGCCGTATCATGGAATGTACAATACTCTGCGGATGTATCACAACTTTTATTTTATCTACAGACATATCAAAAAGCACGTATGCTTCGATAATCTCAAGTCCTTTGTTTGCCATGGAAGCTGAATCGATCGTTATTTTCGGTCCCATTTTCCACGTAGGGTGGGCGAGGGCGTCCTGCGCCGTTACTCTTTCCATTTCTTTCAGACTTAGCTTTCTAAAAGGTCCGCCCGATGCCGTAAGAATAATTTCGTTGATTTTCAACGAAGAATGAGCTTCAATCAATTTAAAAACAGCCGAGTGTTCCGAATCAACAGGTATTATTTTTACTTTTTTTTCATTTGCAAGACGAAAGACAAGCCGCCCTGCCATGACAACTGTTTCTTTGTTGGCAAGCGCAAGGTTAGAGCCTGCTTCAATTGCCGCAAGAGAAGGCTCAAGTCCCGCCGCTCCAGATATGCCGTTTATGGTTATGTCAGGCCGGACGTTTTTTATTGTTTCAATTAATTTTTTCCCCCCGCCTTCTTCTCCGGAAAGGACGCAAACGGCGGAAGGCCATTTGTTTTTTAACTGTTCAAGTTCGCTTCTTTTGGAATGCGCTGATATAAGCGCAACATCAAAAAGCTCGCTTTCCCTGCTGATTATGTCAAGCGAACTTTTGCCGATAGAACCGGTCGCCCCAAGAACCGCGATGCGTTTTTTCATTAATTAAACAGTGAAAAAAAAGACTTTGTAGAAAAAGTAAAATACAGGGGCTGCAACGCAGATGGAATCGATTGAATCAAGGATTCCGCCGCGCGCAAGAAATAAAGTGCCTGAATTTTTAAAGTCGCAGCTTCTCTTGATTGCCGATTCTGAGAGGTCTCCGAGCGCCGCGAAGATACTGGTAAAAAACCCCAGTACAATTGCCTTTTCAGGCAGGGCGGAAACCGGATTGCCGAAAACAGACGGAAACAGTATTGCAGTTCCGGCGGAAATTACTATTGACGCTAACAAGCCTCCTGAAAAACCGGCAATACTCTTATTGGGGCTTGCAGGGATTATTCCCCGGTTGTTTTTTCCAAAAAGATTTCCGGCAAGCCATGCGGTTGAATCGTTTAGAAAAACAATTACCAAAAATAAAAGGATCGCGCCGGAATTTTCCCAAGCGCTCATTTTTACAAACCAATACAGAAAAAAGGACGGATAAGCAACTACGGAGAATGCCGCGGCAATGTTGTTAATTACATTTTCCATTTTTGCCTGACTTGTAAAAGCCTTCGATAACAATACCCACATTATGCCTGTCATTATAAACAGTAGAATTATCCATTGGGGAAAATTAAGGCTTACAGTTAACGTCGCCGCCAACGGCGCAAGAGAACCAAAGATAAAGGCTTCAATTTTACCGACATTAAGCTGTTTCTTTTCCAGCATTGCGGAAAATTCAACCGCGCCGGCTGCGGAAAAAAGAATTATTAATATGTTAAGGACAAGATGCCTGTAATAGGGAAGAAAAAGAATAATAATAATAAATACCGGAACACCGATAAAAAAAATTAACAGCCTCTCTGTATGTTTCTTCATGTTTTATTCCTTTCAGGCGACATTAATAACGCCGCCAAAACGCCTGTCACGTTTGGTATAATTTTCAATTGCTTCTTCCAAATCAGTTTTTTCCCAGTCAGGCCAAAGCTTTTGCGAAACATAATATTCGGAATACGCCCCTTCCCAAAGCAGGAAATTGCTTGTACGGTATTCACCGGCGCTGCGAATTATTAAATCAGGATCGGGTATGTCAGGATTATCTAAAAATGCCGAAAAATCTTTTTCCGTTAAATCCGCTAAGGAAGTTTCAGGCGAACGGTTTGCAGCTAACTTTTTGAACGCGCGTACAATCTCGTCTCTTCCGCCGTAATTAATTGCAAGAACAACCTGCATTCCGTCAAAACCGGAAGTTTGTTCCATCGTATCCTGAATTTCTTTTTGAATATCAGCGGGTAATCCTTCCATGTCCCCTGTAAAACGGACGCGGATACGATTCCTTTTGCTGAAATCAAATTCCGACTTTAAAAACTGTTTAATAAGACCCATAATAAAACCCACTTCTTCCGAGGTGCGTTTCCAGTTCTCCGTAGAAAAAGCGTAAAGAGTCAAATACTTTACGCTTAAATCGCTTGCGGCTTTTGTAATTCTTTTTGCCGCTTTTAGCCCTTCAAGATGCCCCTGCGTCCGCACAAGTCCTCGGCTGGTTGCCCAGCGTCCGTTTCCGTCCATAATAATGCCGATATGAAGCGGTACTTGCATTAAACTTCCATTATCTCTTTTTCTTTTTCTTCCAGAACCTGATTAACCTGATTAATATAATTGTCTGTAAGTTTTTGCAGTTCCGCAGATTCCTTGCTTTCGTCATCTTCGGTAATTTTTGAGTCCTTTAAAAGTTTTTTTAGCTCGTCATTGCCGTCTCTGCGAATATTACGTATTGACACTCTTGACTGTTCCGCCTGATTTTTTGCAAGTTTGACAAGTTCTTTGCGCCTTTCCTCCGTAAGCGGCGGTATAGAAATACGAATCACCTTGCCGTCATTGGACGGGTTAAGCGATAATTCCGAAGAGCGGATTGCTTTTTCAATTTCGCCGATTAGGTTTTTATCCCACGGCTGTATAACGACAAGGCGTGCTTCGGGGATAGAAATGTTGGCGACCTGATTTAACGGCGATTTTTCCCCGTAGTAATCAACTTTTATTCTGTCAAAAAGCGAAGCTGAAGCGCGCCCTGTTCTGATAGCGGCAAACCCTTCTTTAAGGCTTGCTACTGTTTTTTTCATTCTATCTTCATTGGAGGAGACAACCTGCATACGCTACTCCGCCTGGCCTACTTTAAAATAGACATAACTGTTTACTGCAAGTTTTGCTCCGGCTTTTTTTGCGCATTCATCGATGGCCTTTTCAACCGTCAGTTTTTCGTCTTTCACATAACCTTGTTCAAGAAGACAGATTTCGGAAAGGTATTTATTTACCTTGCCCTTTAAAATTCCCGCAAGTACGTTTTCCGGCTTCCCTTTAAGTTTTTCATCTTTATCCATTTGCACTTTAAAAATTTCTTCCTGTTCCTTGACCCATTTCTGATCAATCTTACTGCGGTCAATTGCCGCGGGGTTAAATGCCGCGATGTGAAGCGCAATAGAGAAGATGAAAGATTTTACTTCTTCGTTTTTGAATATTTCCGGTTTGTCGGATTCGCATTTTACAACTACTCCGATGTTGCCGTCTCCGTGTATGTACTGAGTAAGGTATTCGTTTGAAGAAGCCTTTAAAAGGCAAAGCCTCTTAAGTCCCATATTCTCCCTGATTTTTGTGGCAAGTTCCTGAACCATGCCGTTAAGCTCGTCATTAGGGGCGGATAGGTTTTTCTCCAGAACTTTGTCAGCTATGACGCCGCCAAGTGTGATAAAATCGGGATTTCTCGCGACAAAGTCTGTTTCAGACGAAAGCTCGACCAGCGCGGCAGCCGAACCGTCATTGTTTATTTTTATAAATATTTTGCCTTCGTTAGTCGCGCGTCCGACGCGTTTTTCAAGAGCGGCAAGTCCCTTTTCTTTAAGCATTTTTTCCGCTTTGGCAAAATCGCCGCCTGTGCTTACAAGGGCGTTCTTACACTCCATTGGACCCGCTCCGGTAATATCCCGGAGTTTTTTTACATCCGCTGCGCTTATCTCAGCCATTTTTTTCTCCTTACGTTAGAGCAACTTCATTATTTGTAACGATTACTCGTATACTTTATCAACATCAACCTGAATCTGGGTGTCATCGTCATCGTCATCATAGTCTTTTTCTTTTGCGTCTTTGTAAGCTTCCTCAGTTGTATATTTTTCGATGTCGATTTCTTTGTCTTCTTCTTTAATTGAAATATCGCTGTTTAAAAGGTTTTCCATGTCTTCGTCTTCATCGCCGAGTGTCTCTATAATTTTAAGGCCGACCTCGTTATCTGCTTCCACGACAGCGTTTGCAATAATCTGAGTGAATAGGGTAATAGCCCTGATTGCGTCATCGTTGCCGGGAATTGGGTAGTCGATACCGTCCGGATTACAGTTGGTGTCTACGACAGCGACAATCGGAATGCCTATGCGTCTGGCTTCGGCGACCGCAATAGCTTCTTTGCGGGTATCAACGATAAATAAGATTCCGGGAAGTTCCTTCATCTCTTTGATGCCGCCGAGGTTTTTCTGAAGCTTAATTCGTTCTTTTGCAAGACTTGAAATTTCTTTTTTGGTGAGATTTTCGAAAGTCCCGTCAATTTCCATCTTTTCAAGTTTTTTGAGTCGCAGAAGCGATTTTTTAATTGTTGCGAAATTGGTCAACATTCCGCCAAGCCAGCGGTTATTTACATAGAACATTCCGCATCTTTCCGCTTCTTTCTGAACAGCCTGCTGAGCCTGTTTTTTAGTGCCTATAAACAGTACAGTCTTTCCTGCGGCGACAGTTTTACGCACTATATCGTAGGCGTCTTTAATCGCCTGAATAGTCTTTTGCAAATCGATAATGTGAATGCCGTTGCGTTCCGCAAAGATGTACTTTTGCATCTTGGGATCCCAGCGTTTTACCTGATGTCCGAAATGTACTCCCGATTCCAGGAGATTCTTCATCGTTACTACAGCCAAAGTTTCCTCCTAACACGCGTTCTCTCTTGAACGCTTCCATCCCTATATCTCACCGTTTTAAAAAAACGGCGGAAATTCAGCTTCCTTAAGGCGTACTAAGCGCCGTATTGGTAGCCGTTGTCTCTCAGCATGACATAAAATTCACGCAATGGCAAGCCTGCCACCGCGCTGGGACTGCCCTTTACTTGGGTGATAAAACAGCCTGCAAGCCCCTGAATACGGTAGGCTCCCGCAGCTCCCTGCCATTCGTTTGTACCTAGATACCATTTTATTTCATCTTGTGAAAGAGGGGCGAAACTGACGGTACAGCTTACGCTTCTGTAGTCTATTTTATTTTCACGCACATTGTAGAGAGCGACAGAGGTAATTACCTTGTGCTGTTTGCCGGAGAGCTTATTCAGCATTTGCGCGGCTTCTTCGATATTGGCAGGTTTGCCGAAGATTTTGCTTCCAGTGGCAACTACCGTATCCGCACCGCAAATCCATTTGGGCAGACGGTTTTTCATCATTTCAACTACTTTTTGCACTTTTTTTACTGCAAGCTCTTCCGTGAGTTTTAAGGGGTTTGTTTGATAAGGCAGGTTTTCGTCAATTACTGCCGGCAGAGTACTGAACGGAAGCCCCATAAGTTTAAAATATTCCCGCCGTTTTGGGGAGCCGGAGGCTAGGATAATTAGTTCCATTTTGTAATTTTAACAGATTTTTCGGGGTAAAGAAAGAAAAACATTGAAAATAAAAGCTTTCCCTGCTGAACCACAAACCGCCCAACGGGCGGCGAAGCGTTTACCGGCCTGTTAAATGCCGTACTGTTTTTTTTTCAATTCAGCTTTTTGTAATGTGTCTCTTATTCTGTTTAACAAAACTGACTGTTCACAGGGTTTGGTAATGAAATCAAACGCTCCAATCTCATATGCTTTTTCTTTCGCGCTTTCCTCATCCAATGTTGTAAAAAACATTATTGGAGTGAATTTTAATGCCGCAATATCATTAATTTTATCGAATACTACCCAGCCGTCCATCTCAGGCATTAGAATATCAAGCAGTATTAAATCTGGAACAATTTGGCTTTTCCCGAAAAGTTCTAAAGCTTCTTTTCCTGACTTTACCATTAAAATTTCATATTCCTCTTTTAATGATGATTCAGTGATTGAAAGTTGTATTTCATCATCGTCAACCAAAAGAATAGTTTTACGTGAATTGTTGTCTTTGGTCATTTTTGCTCCTAAATTAATATTTCTTGTATATAATACACGAAAGCAGATGTAAAGTAAATATTATCCAATCAATAAAACCGCCCTAAAGGGCTAATCTTGTCCCGCAGAAAACCATAAATGTTACATGGCAGGCAGGGGTTTACCCTGATGCTATGGGGTTTATTATTGCTCTAGCAATACAAATTTAACGTTTAGCGCATGGTTGTTGAACTTTTTTTGTTTGATAAAAGCATCGCTGAAAAAAATGCGGCGCTTAAACCTGAAGAAACTGTCAGAGCAAATATGTAAACCGGCGTAAAATTGCTGAAAACCAACGCGCCGAAAGAAAGGAGCGTTGTTAAAAATGACAATGTTACCGCAAGCTTTGTAAATTGCGCGCCGCCTGTGTTTGGATTAAAATTTCCCGTCATATAAAAAATAAAGTCGAGTCCCAATCCGAAAACCATAATTAATCCTGCAATTGAAAAGAATCCGAGAGGAATATTGGATAATGTTAATACGGCAAGAGAGGAAAATATAAGGAAAAATGGAACGGAACATATTTTAAGAATATCGCGCCGTGGATAAAAAATAAAAATTACTGCAGAAATAATAAAATAAGCGGCAAGGAAAAAATAGATCATGGTTTTTGTAAGCGTATCTAAATCGCGGCTTATATCTTTTGCCTTGTTTATAAAATAAACAAAGTCAAATTCTCCTGCAATTGATCTGTAAATTTCTTCGTCTTCGGGAATAACGGGCAGGACGCATGAATAATAATGCCCGTTTATTTCCCCTATCCAGAAATTTGAAATTCCTGTGACAGCGGGTGCTTTTTCAGGAAGGCAGTATTGCGCACCTAAAGCAAATTCATTGTAATAAATTTCCGTGTATTCAGGAGGAAAACCAAGGTATTGATACTGGGTCTTTACAAGAGGGAGCAATGTCTTCATCGCTTCGTAAGTTTCTTCCTGTTTTTTTACAGAAGGAACAAAAACTGAAGTTCCAAGAAAAGAGTCCGTTTTATGCGCGGAAGATTCTTTTTTAAGACGCTGAATTAATTTTTCTTCATTTTCTATCGTTTCTTCAGGACTTCTTCCTGAAACAATAAAATACCAAAATGAAGAACCTTGTCCAAGAACACGGGACGTTATTTTTTCGGATTCCTGCATTGAAGAAGACATAGTATAAAGTGATGATATGTCATTCTCTATTTTTATGCCGTTTGGATGAAGAAAAATAATTAATAGGCAGCCGACAGAAAAAATCGCGATAATTAAAACCCTGACGGCAGGCGGCAGAGAAAAATTTTTGAAATAAGAAAATAATTTTCCTGTAAAAAATTCCATCTTTCTTTTTTGTGGTACTTTGATACATGGGAAAAAACAATAGATACTGAGAAAGGAACTTGCAAGCCCTGTCATGGAAAAAACCGCGAATTGTTTTAATATCGGAAAAGGAGCAAGCAAGAAGGCAAAAAAACAAATTTCTGTTGAAACAAAGCACATGATTATACTCTTTGATATGTGGGAGCGAATTTCATTTCCGTTTTTTAAGGCTGTATTGCCTTTCCAGTGTATAAAAAAATGTATTGAATAATCTACGCAAGTGCCTATAAGCGTTGTGCCGAAAACAAAGGTGATAATATGCACTTCCCTGAAGATCAAGAGCGCCGCCGTTGTTGCCATAATTAATGACAACAACGCGTCAAAAACGGATAAAAGAACGGGAAGGGGAGAGCGGAATATAAAAAGAAAGAGCGCCAGTATAATTAAAAGCGCGGCGGTACTGATTACCGATATTTCCCTTTGCGCATTTGAAGAACTTTCGTAACTGTGAAAAGGAACTCCCGAAAAATAAAATTCAAGATCAGGTGTGTCTTTTTTTATTTCTTCCGCAGCCGCATATATCTCCCTTATAATATTCCTGCTGCCGCTTAAGGAAACTGCCTGAGGAGAAAGGGTCATACGCAGAAGCACATACCATTTTCCGTCTATATGAGAAGATAGAACGTCATCTTTAAGACCTAGACTGCCTCCTAGTAACAGCGATGGCGCAATGTCCTCCATTCGTCTTTGCGTAAGAAGAAACGGGTCTTTATCAATATTTTCCAGTGAAAAAAAATTAAATGCTCCGTAAGCGGCGGCAATAGCGTCTTCAGCAATTTCGTCGGCCTTGCCGTTTTCCAGCAGACTGAGTGTTTCTTTTCCTGTTATAACAAAACGGTACTTGTACAGAAAATCATTTAACTGCGCCATTCCGGTAGAATCAAAATAAAGAAAAAGCTGTCTTACTTTTGTTGATTTTTCAAACTCGTTAAATAAAAAATCAGCGCCTTTTTTAGCATTTTCAAAATCAGGCGCCGCCGCAAGGATAATTGCCTCGCCGGCGTTTTTTTCACTTAGAATGTTATCTGCTTTTACGGCTTCTTTTGACTGCGCTGATTGAGGAAGCATATCCTGAAGCATGGCATTAATGCGCACAGTACCTGTCAATAAAACAGAAAACCCAAGTAACGCGGGAATTGCTAGATGAAAAAACAGCCAAAACCGAATAGGTTTAGTTTCAAGGAACTGTAAAATACGCTTTTTCATTTACATTTAATTCCGCAGGATAGCTGTGATTCGATAAAATATATTCAGTGCTGTCGCCGTTTTGCTGGTATATTAAAATTGACCTTATTGCCGAGTCGCCCTTCATGGCAATTCTTCCGGTAACGGAAGCGACAGTCCTGTCCTTAGGTATCAGCCCCATTTCCCAGTTAGTAATGATGCCAATAAAGTAGAGTTCAAAATTTTCCGTAAGCCTTTGCTTGTCTCCCGTAAATACCGCGTTTATAATTTCCGCCATACGAATAAAAGTTTCATTTCCCTGTGTTGATAAAACAGTTCTTTGGTTTCCTCTTGACTGTATTATATAATCTTTGCCAAGCGTCACCGTAGAAGGAAAAGGTTTAACAGTATCCCATACCATGCCTAAACCGGAAACAATCAAAAAATTGCCTGAAGAAACAAGAGACCTGTTTAACCTGTTTATTTTTTTTTCCTGTTCAAAATTTCCCTTTACAATAGTGTGTTCAGCTAACATTGCGGATATTTTAGCAAAGGCGTCCATTGTTTGCAGGCTTAAGGGATTGTCAAAAAGAGAATTATTAATTTCATCTGTCCATAATGTTACTGCAAAAAAAGAAAGATACAAAATGAGAAAAAACTTCCTCATGCTTTTTTTCCGTTCATTAGAATTTCAATTTTATTTATTAATACTCTTGGACATTCAAAACAGGATTTTTTTGTTTTTAAATCATAAGCCATTTGGGAACTTGTCCCTTTTGTAATAATCTGTCCTGTCTGCGCATTACGAATTTCGTATCGTATTTTAAGCAAATTTTCGTATTCAACAAGTATTGCTTTTATTCTTGCGCGATCTCTATAATGAAGAGACCCGATGTACTTTGCGGATATTTTAGTTACGGGAAAAGCAAAACCGGATTCTTCCATTTGACTGTAGTCATAACCTATTTTTTCAAGAAGACAACGGCGGCCAATTTCAAAATAATGAATATAATTGCCGTGCCAGACAACCCGCAATGGATCAACATCATAGAATTCAACGGTTATTTCTTCTTCCGCCCAGATGTTATACGGTCCGTTGTTTTCTGAAGCTTCCATTTATTATACCCCTTTTGACCAGAAATTAAAAAAATTATACCACTGGAACGGATGTTTTTTACAGTAAAATTCAAGAAACTCAGCATAAGAAATTGCCATGTTACGGCTGCGCAAAAGACGTTCCTTTTTTGTACAATCAAAAGAAATACCGCATTTATGTACATACATGTCATATTCAGAAATTAAGGACAGTTCTTTCCGCCGAAAGGCAAAGACAAAATATACCGGCGCATTCATCAACGCCGCCAAATAAAAAATTCCGTGCGAAAACGGCGCTGGCTCTCCGAGAAAGGGGAGCATAAGGTTTTTCTCAATGCCGGAAACAGAAGTTCTGTCGCCTGCAATTACCGCAAGTTCTCCAGCTTTTAATTTTTCTTCCAGAAGAATTGCAGTATAAGGATCAATTGTTTTTGCGTTTATTGTATCCATACCAGACTGCGGATTCAATTCCTTGAGTATCTTATTAAAATGCGCAGTAACTTCCGTATCCATTATTGACGTAACCTTTATTTTTCGCGATACGCCGGTCTGGTTAAAACTGGCAAGTCCTCTTAATAGTTCCATATTTCCGGTATGAGATATGATAATTAAAACGCCGTTTTTATTTTCCAGTTTCTGAATAAGATCTTCTATATCGTCGTCCTGAAAATGAATGTTTTTAAAAGAAAACTTGCCTCCCCATGATTGAAGCTTTTCTACCAGTGAAAGGGAAAATGAAATAATGTGGCGTAACGAGCCAAAAGGAGAGCGGCATTTTTTTTCCAATACGGGGTTTTCCATAAACGGCGCGGCTTTTAATAAAAAACGCCTTGATTCTGTTCTTCCTTTTCTTGAAAAAAGAAAATAGAAAAAACCCACAGGAAACGCAAGAATACGCAGAATAATGACAGGAAATATTTTAAACAGTATAAGCAGAATCTTTATATGCCAATAAGCCGCCTGTTCTTTTTGCCGTGACCAGTGAACATTGCTTTCTTCATTTTTTTTCATGTTTCTTTTTTCTGCGCTTCAACTCTAAAACAAACAGCATTGGTAAACGTATCAGCATACCGATAAAAAGGCGGCTGAACATTAAGCTTATTTGCAGATTGTCCTTAATCATTCTGAAATTGGAAAAACCATCTTCGGGATAATTTATTTTTACATCGTAAAAAACCGGAAATACCCCGTTCCAGTACAGGCGTACTAAAATTTCAACATCAAAGCCCATATGTTTATTTATAAACGGATTTCTTGTAATTCGCAGCGACTCATAAACGGGGTAAACCCTGAAACCGCATAGTACGTCCTTCATTTCGCCTGAAAGAGTAACAACCGCGCTCCAAAAATTGGAAATTTTGCGTCCTGTTACCCTGCTTTCTGGAGCGGATTCGTCAAACACAGGACAGCCGCAGATAATTTTTTCAGGATATTTTGCGGATTCTTCAAGGAAAAACGCAGCCGCTTCCAAATCATGCTGGCCGTCTGCGTCTATCTGAAAAACATGGGTCAAGCCAAGTTCCGCCGCTTTTTCAAAACCTTGAATAAGAGCGCCTCCCTTGCCGATGTTCTTTTTCAAACTGACAAGGACTGTTTGCGGTGTTTCTTCGGCTAAATTCCTTAGTAAAACTTTATCTTGAAGATTATTTCCGTCATCAATAATTATTACAGGCAGGTTAAAACCGGCAAGTTTTTTTACAATTTGGCCGACTGTACTGCAATGACGGTAAACCGGAATAATAAAACCCTGTTTCAACTGACCTCCTAAATTAGCAAAGTTCCCGATGAATATATTGCGCCGCTTTCCTGAGAAGATATTTTAAAAGCAATTGATTTATCGTTCTTTTCAAGTTTTAAAATCAATTGAGAGTCTGGGCGGATTAATTCTGTAAATTTAATTCGCTTAATCTGCGAAAGAGCCGCGCTGATTCTGAAGTGTTTAGAAGCGCACTTCATAATCAGATCAATCTGGGCTACTGCAGGAAGAATCTGAAATTCCGGAAAATGTCCGTCAAAATACGGGCTTGTCCCGTGAATTGTAAATTCCACAGTAACTGAATTATCCGTTTTTTCAATGACTGACATTCCGTCGCTAATAAATAAAGATTTTATTTCTTCTTTATTTTTTTTACCCTGTGTATTAACAGGCATCGCTTCAATGTAACGCCATTTCTTTGGAATAACTGTACTCTCAAAATACTGTAAAAGGTATTCCTTCCAGTAATTGTTTATCTTTTGTTTTTCAAAAAAAGAGAATTTTTCCCTGCCTTTATCGTTAAAGACAATGGCAGCCGCAAGGTACTGGCGTCTTTCTTCCATGGCGATAATACATACATCTGCGGCAAAACCGGATTCCAAAATACGGTTTCCCATTTCCAAAAGCGAAATACGTTTTTCTTCAATTTTAACAAGTGAATCAAGGCGTCCCTTTAAAAGAAAATGTTCTTCATCGATAATTTCCGCCAAATCGGCTGTTTCAAAACCTGCTGGATCATTGATATACGGAGAGCGGATTAAAAGGCAGCCTTCTTTGTTGCAGCTAATCCGCGCGTTGTCAAATACTGTCCATTGCGGGCCTTTATCGGAACTTCGCCATGCAATGCCTGAAGTTTCCGTACTGCCGTAAATTTCAACCGGCCAAAACCCGAAAACTTGGGAGGTTTTTTGCGCAGTATCAAAATCTAAAAGTCCGCCTGAAGTGAAAATCCACGGGGATATAAGATTTAAATTTTCTGATTGTTCAATTTCTACAGCGCGTTTCAGGAATGCCGGTACTGAAACGATCATATACTTTGCGTCTGTCAATTTTTCAAATTCTTCAGGAAAGCGTATTCTTTGTCTTCTGAAGGGAATTCCGGAAGTAAAGGGCAGGAGTATTGAAAAAAGAAGACCGTATATGTGATGCTGATTAACTGTTGAACACAATTTACGCTCCGGAAATTCTTCCCCCCACTTTGAAAGTATAAAAAGATTGTCGTTTTCAAATTCGCGAAGACGCTGCTTTACAGCCTTAGGTTTTCCTGTGGTTCCCGAAGTAAACATAATGATCGATGTTTCGTCTCCGTTAATTGACGGCGGTTCATGCTCAATTCCGCTGATGTTATCTGCAACATTTTCCAGCAGTGACTGAATATTAAAAGTATTTTCCGGTTTACTGTCATTTAAGAATTCTTGATCGGTAAGAAAAGGAATTGCCCCCGTGCTTGTTTCGCGGATTTCTGCGATATATGCGGGGCTTATATTTGCGCTGAGAAAAATTTCCTTTTTACATTGAAGCAGGCTTGTAAAAGCAAGCAAAAAAAGCCAATAATCGTCGCAATATAAAAGCCACTTGCCGCTTTTTATTTTTACAATCTGGGCGCGAAGTTTGGCTGTACCTTCAAGAAAATCCGCCCATGTTTTGTAAAGACAGTCGTCCCATGCGCCTTCATAGCACAAAACCGTAGAAAGATGACGCGAATTTTTTTTGACTGCCGTCAGGGGAATTGCTTTTGGTATGGCTTTTTGCACTTTTTTTCTGACTATAAATTCAACGGCAAAAAGTATACCCATTAAGAAATAGGAAATGCCGCCATTATAGACAGACCACAGTATATCTGAACCTGAAAAAATAGTCCAGACAGACAGACTTCCGTTTAAAATAAAAAAAATTACCCAAACTATGGTTACTTTACGGCAATAATTTTCAATATGCTTCTTTCCGGGAGAAAAACGAATCAATTTATCCTGAATTAATGCAATACGGTAGATCATTGACGGCGGTTTAATAAGTGTAATCCCGAATGAGCCAAGAAACAATAAAGTGATTAGAACAGGGTAGAATTTCAAGAAAATGCCGTTATTTGTCAACAGGCAGATAACGCCTGCGCTAAGAAGAAGCAGGGAAGACCATGCAAATGATTTGATACGGCTTTTTTTTTTGAAGCATCGGCGGTAGTTCCGGCTATAAACATAAAGAGGGCAAGGGCGATAACAAAAAAAGAAAGCTGTTTTATCTGAGTTTTTTGTATTACAAGAAAATAAAAAACCAGTAACGGGTATATTACCGATGCAGAATAAAAAAGAATTTTTAAAATAAATTTAAGTTTACTTGTCATCAGGATTTATTAATAAGAGGGTAGAGTATATCCACAACATCCTGAATAGTAATAGCTTTTTTAAACTGTTCAGGTTCGATTTTATCTTTCACATATTCTTTCATTTTTACCATTAGATCAACCGCATCAATGGAATCAAGCTCAATATCCGCATAAAGTTTTGTTTCCCTGTTAATTAATTCATTGTCTATTTCAAATTCAGTATTTAATATTTCCTTTATCCTAAGAAAAATTTCTTCTTTGCTCATGAAGTTCCTCCGGCGGCTTCGATGTACTCTACAAGGGCATCTACTGAAGCAAAATGTTTTTTGTTATCTGCATTTTCCGCTGAAAATTTAACGCCGAATTTCTTTTTTAAAGCTATTCCCAACTCCAGAGAGTCTATGGAATCAAGCCCCAATCCCTCTCCAAAAAGAGGCGCTGCATCATCAATATTTTCCGGTTTTATATCTTCCAGTTCCAGAGCGCTGATGATTAACTCTTTTACCTGCTGTTTTAAACTGCTCATAAAAACTATTATAAATTTACTGTTTTTTTTGGTCAATTGTCTGTATTAGTTGCCGCAATTATTGACAAAAAAGGCCAATTCTGCTATATTTTTAAAGAATTTCATGCAAGAATGGGGTTTTTCTTGGATAAAAATAAAATTTTTCTGTATATAAAAGATATATTAGTTCATGAATTCAATATTGAAGCTGATTTAATAAACCCTGAAAAAAAATTATACGATGATTTAGACCTAGACTCGCTTGATTTAGTCGATCTGATATTAGGCCTTAAAGACCATATTGGTGAAAAAATCAATCCGGATCTGTTTAAAGAAGCCTGCACAGTACAGGATTTGGTGAATATAGTTGACCCTTTCTGGAAATATTGATAATACTTTCACCTTTAATAGAGTTGTTCGGAAATTTCAGTTTTTGAACAATTTCCTATAAATAATGTTTAAAGGCAGAAATGCTTTTTTTCTATTAGTTCCAATGTTTTTCGTAAATCAGCTTCAAGTGGACGATCATTTTCAAGCGGTTTGAAAAAAGCGGAAATTTCTTCAAAAGTTTCTTTCGTTTTTCCAAGATCGTCATACTTTAATTCGCCCTTTTTTAACCTTAGGTTAATAGCCTGATAAGCGGCAAGCATGGAGGCTGCCATTACCTGCGCAGTCAGTTTATTTACCCTCGCGCACTCACGGGCGGCGATAGTTCCCATACTTACCTTGTCCTGATTGTGACATTCTGTAGAACGTGAAAAAACGCTCATAGGCATCGTATTTTTTAACGCTTCGGCAGTCCAAGCTGAGACGGCAATCTGTACGGCTTTGAAACCGTGATTACATGAAATATTATCTCTGTTTCCGGTCAGATTTGGGGGAAGACCCCGGTTATATTTTTCGTCCACCAGCAAGGCAAGCTGCCTGTCCATAAGGTCTGCAATATTGGCAATAATGTTTTTTAACGAATCCATAGCGAAACAAATGTGTCCGCCGTAAAAATGTCCGCCATGGTAAACAGACCGCCTTTCGCTGTCAATCAAGGGATTATCATTTGCGCTGTTCATCTCGGTCTCGATAAAATTTCGCAAAGCATCGCTAATATCAAAAAAAAGCCCGATAACATGAGGAGCGCACCTTATAGAATAATTGTCTTGAATACGTGCAGGGACAATCTGCAAACCCTGCCTTTCTGCGGGAAGACATATTCGTATTCTTTCTGCGGCAAACGCCTGTCCGGGATAGGGTTTAAGTTCGAAAAGGCGCTTATTAAAATGCTCCGCATTACCTTTCAGCGCGATTGAATTCATTGCAGTAATACGGCAGGCAAGGTTTGCAAGATACTCGGCATCATGAAACGCAAACGCCGCAACAGCGTTCATAACAGCTGTCCCGTTCATTATGGCAATTGCTTCTTTAGGACGAAATTGATATGACTTTCTTCCAAGTTCTGCAAGTACGTCAGCCGACGAGCGCTCTTGTTCCATGTACATTACCTGCCGTTCTCCTATTAACGCTCCTGCAAAGTATGAAAGCGGGGTTAGATCGCCTGATGCTCCGACAGAGCCTTCCTGCGGAACAAGCGGAAGAATGTTATTTTCTATAAAAAACGCCATGAATTCCATCAGTTCCATACTGACGCCGGAATAACCCTGCGCTAAGGTGTTAAGCCGTACAATCATCAGCGCCCTTACTATTTGTGTATCGAAATAATCCCCCATTCCGCAGCCGTGAAAACGTGTAAGGTTTACAGGAAGTTCGTTGTAATTTTCAGAGCTAACCTGTTCAGCGCATGAATCGCCGTAGCCTGTAGTAACACCGTATATGCCGCCGTGCTTTTCCAAAACTTCATCAAGAAAATCCGCGCCCGACTTTATTTTCGCCCTGAATTCGGCTGAATTACAAAGCCTTACCTTGATTTGTTTTTTTGCTGCTGCAGCAAGATTTTCTATGGTAAGACGATCACGGCCAATTTCCAGAGCATTTTGATTCATAGTTATTAGTTAATACTTACAGTAAAAAAAGACAAGACACAAAATATAGCGTACCCTGTTGACGATACGCTATATATACGGTACTATATATGTGAGTATATACCGCTTTATATAGAGTACCATATATAGCGGTATGGCAGGAAGGTAACACAATATGCGATGCCCCCATTGCGGCACTGTTGAAGACAAAGTTGTTGAGTCCCGTACATTGGCAAATGGGGACGCTGTGCGCCGCCGCAGGGAGTGTATCAACTGCGGTTACAGGTTTACAAGCTACGAGCGGATTGATGAAAGACAGTTCATGGTTATTAAAAGGGACGGCAGACGGGAGCCGTTTGAACGTTCCAAACTCGAGCGCGGAATAGTAAGAGCGCTTGAAAAGCGGCCGTTTTCGCAAATGCAGATTGAAAATCTTGTAAACGAAATTGAAGATGAAACTGCGATTTTAAGCAAGGGAAGCCGCGAAATTTCAAGCACAATAATAGGGGATTTGGTTCTGGAAAGACTTGGAAAATTGGATAATTTTGCCTATATCCGTTTTGCGTCGGTATATAAGCATTTTAAAGATTTAAATGAGTTTATAGAAGAAATAAAAAAAGTAGGAACGGAAATGAAATAAAAATAAGAAGTATCTTGAGGTATTCCGCCGGTTTCAGGGAGGGGCTTTTTAACAGAGAAGACCGGCGTCCCTTTTATTGAAAAGGGAGTATTTTTGGCCGCGTTTGATCGCTTACAGGCGGTTAGGCGCGGTCTTTTTTTCACTGACACCTTTTTTTACTTCATGATATAATGGATTTGTTTGAAGACCCAATTTATGCAGCGTACGGAGGAATTGAATGAAGATAGGGCTGGATACTTTTGCCTGTAACGGCGGTAAATCCGGAGTAGGTATGTATTTAACCCATTTGTTAAAGCGAATAACTCCTTCACAAGCTCAATTTGAACTTTTTGGGTGGGAATATGAAAAATATGCTTATAATGATGTAGCGCCCAATATTGAATTTATCCCGCAGTGTTACTTTTATGGAAGAACATCAAATGCATTATGGCATTTGTATAAATATCCCAAATTTGCTTCGGTACGGAAATTTGACGCATGTCTTTTTCCGGCGGCTCACAAACATCTTCCTTACAATTCTCCGTGTCCGACAATCGGCGTAGTTCATGATATGGCCGCTTATTGGGGTACGCGAAAAACCAGAGTACATATTGGCGCTCTTTTACGCATGTTCCTTCCCGATTCGCTTCGCCGTCTTGATAGGATAATTGCCGTAAGCGAATGGGTAAAGCGGGAATTGATAGAAAAAGCGCATATTAAGGAAAACAGAATTGAAGTTGTGCCGAACGGAATTGATCATACGTCTTTTTATCCGCGGCAAAGAAATGAAGAAAGCGTATTGTTAATTCAGCCGTTCAGTTTCCGCAGACCCTATGTGCTTTGTGTTTCGCGGATAGATTATCCGATTAAAAACCATATCAGGCTTATCGAAGCATTCGGCATTTTTAAGGAAAAAACAAAATACCCGCACAGGCTTGTACTGGCAGGCGGCGACGACAATAATGCCGGTCTTGTAAAAGAAGCCGCTTCCGCTTCTGTCTGGCGTAACGATATTTTCTTCACAGGATATTTCCCGTTAAAAAGCCTGCCTGAGCTTTATGCGGGCGCTGATTTTACGGTTATCCCATCCATGTACGAAGGTTTCGGTATGGGAGCGCTTGAAGCAATGGCTTGCGGAGTTCCGGTCCTCTGCGCACGCGCCGCCTCTCTCCCTGAAACAGCGGAACATGCAGCGCTTTATTTTGATCCTGTCAGTGCTGAGGATATGGCTGATCGTATGATTACAATCAGCACCGATCATGATATTTACAATGAATGCAGGCAGCTTGGTCTTGAAAGAGCAAAGTCTTTCTCATGGGATCATTGTGTGGAACGTACATTACAGATAATTTATGAAACGGCAGCCGTATGAGTTAAAATTAAAAAAGACGTTACTTCTTAATTGTATGCGTTTAAGCTGTGTGATTTTTCTTGTTTTTCCTGAGCGCTTCAAGGCACTCCCGCCTGAAGATAACAACAGAAAGACCGCGATGTTCAATTTCCGCTTTTAATTTTGCGGCGTTCTCATTTATTAGGTGATTTTTAGCTTCAAGCTGCAACAGTCTCTCAGGCTTTACTCCGCAGCCGAGTATCAGATTAACGAGTTTTTCGGATGGTACAATAGTGGGCTGGCAGCCCGTCATTGCAACTGTGGAATTGTCAAGAATTACAAGCGTCATGGGAGTATCGGAAACAACAGCGTCAATGAGAGCTGTAATGCCTGAATGTATAAATGTTGAATCGCCGATGACCGCAATTGAGTGTTTTAAGCCTGCGTCAGAAGCGCCCTTTGCCATACCTACGGATGCGCCCATGCAAATAACGCTTTCTATCGCCGAAAAGGGAGGAAGGGCTCCGAGCGAATAACAGCCGATGTCGGAACTAACCGCTACATCGGGATGTCTGTCCCTTGGATCAAGAGCGGCAACCGCTTTGTTAATTGTCTGGTAACTGTCCGCGTGGGGGCAGCCTTTGCAGAGCTGCGGCGGACGCGGAGGCAGATTGTCGGTAAATTTTGTACCTTTGACAGAGAGCCTTTTGTGCGGCGGAAGGCCAAGAGCGGCTCTTACATTGTCAGGGTCAAGCTCTCCGCACTGAATAATGGGACTAATACTGCCTCCGGCAATGCCGTAAAGTTTTTTTGCAATAAAATTCTGACCTTCTTCAATAACAAGCACTTCATTTGCGGATTCGCATAATTTGCGGATTTTTTTCTCAGGCAGGGGATACGCGCCGATATGCAGGTACACAGGGGCTTTTTTTCCCTTTTTTTTTCGCATGGCAATTAAATCGGCAAGGTTTTCTTCGTAGTAATTTCCGCCGATGCCGGAAGTAATAACGGCAAGATCGCTCTTTGAACCTGTCAATTTGTTTACCGGATGCTGGAATGACCATTCTTCCAGTACCTTTTGTTTTTCAACAAGAGAGGCGTAATTTTTCCGCGCGAATACGGGAAGCAGCATCCAGTTGGTTTTTTCTTCTGTTTTGGAGACTTTATTCTGCGTCCTTTGATTTCTGATTATTACAGTTGATCGCGCATGTGAAAGACGCGTAACAAGGCGCAGGAGCACAGGTACGTTAAAACATTCTGAAACATCGAATGCTTCACGGACCATATCATAAGTTTCCTGCTGATTGCGCGGCTCAAGACAGGGAACCATTGCAAAATTTGCATAAAAACGGGAATCCTGTTCATTCTGGGAACTGTGCATACCGGGATCGTCCGCAACGGCAATTACAAGTCCGCCCTTTATTTTTAACAACGCCGCATTTATAAACGGATCTGAAGCTACATTTAATCCCACATGTTTCATAGTTACAAGGGCGCGCCGTCCCGCAAAGGAAACGCCGAGAGCCGCCTCAAGCGCTGTTTTTTCGTTTGAGCACCATTGCGCAATTGGACCGCCCTTGTTATATTTGTCGATTAAGTATTGCAGGATTTCAGTAGAAGGAGTGCCGGGATAGCCGTAAGCTGCGCTGACTCCAGAATGAATTGCGCCTAACGCAGCGGCTTCATCGCCTAAAAGGGCTAATTTCTCATTGCTCATTTATTTCCCCATTTGACCGCATAAATAATGTTTATGTGGTCAGGCGCCGAGATCATCGCGGATTTTTACGTTGACTGTTTCTTCATAACAGGCAAAACAATACTCCACCGAAACTTTTTCAGGCTCTTTGGTCAGAATGCTTATAACAGGCACGATAATAAAGCCGGCAAGCATTGTAAACGCCCCCGCGTTGATCGGCGATTGTAAAAGTGCCGGGAACGAACTTCTGAAAAAGATGTTCAGCGTCATAAGCGCCGTACTGAAAATAAAGTTAACCCAGACCGCAGGTTTTGTAACGCGCTTCCAATACAATCCGTACAAGAAGGGAGCGAGGAAAGAGCCCGCAAGCGCGCCCCATGAAATACCCATAAGCTGCGCGATAAAATTGACTCCGCCTTTGTACTGTATAATCGCTATAAAGGAAGATATTATGATAAATACCACAATCAACGCGCGGATGATCAAAAGCTGTTTTTTCTCGCTCATTTTTTTTATGACGTGGCCTTTCAAAAAATCCAGCGTAAGAGTAGATGATGACGCCATGACAAGGGACGAAAGCGTGGATATTGAAGCGGCAAATACCAATACAATAACTATGCCGATTAATAAATTCGGAAATCCGGAAAGCATGGCGGGTACAATGGAGTCAAAAATTATGCCGCCGCTTGAGTTGAACGCAATTTTATCCGAATTAGCATATAACCTTCCGAAACTGCCAAGAAAATAACAGCCGCCCGCTACGACAAGCCCAAAAAAAGTTGATACAATGGCGCCTTTGGATATCATTTTTTCGGATTTTATGGAGTAAAATTTGGAAACCATTTGCGGCAGTCCCCATGTTCCAAGTGATGTCAGAATTATGACGCCTAACAAACTTAAGGGATCCGGTCCGAAAAATGACGTAAGAATGCCGGGAACGACAGTGCCGTTTACATTTTTTGCCTCAATTGTAGCAAGTTTTGCCAAGGCGTTTATTAATCCGCCGTTACTGCTAAGCACTGCGGCGATAATGGCGACAATCCCGATAAGCATGATTATGCCCTGAATAAAATCGTTTGCCGCAGTAGCAAAATAACCTCCGACTACAACATATACGGCGGTAAGAACAGCCATGCCGACAATGCAGTAAATAAAATCTACGTTAAATGCCATCTCGAATAAACGGGAAAGTCCGTTGTACAACGAAGCGGTGTAGGGGATAAGGAATATGAAAAGAATAATTGCCGCCCCTATTTTTAAAGACGATGAGTCGTACCGTGAACCGAAAAATTCAGGCATAGTTGCGCTTTTTAAATGATTTGTCATAATGCGTGTGCGCCGTCCGAGTATTACCCACGGCATAAGCGAGCCGATAAACGCGTTGCCCAAACCGACCCATGTGGCGGCGGTGCCGAATCTCCAGCCGAACTGTCCGGCATAACCGACAAAAATTACCGCCGAAAAATACGATGTTCCGTAAGCGAAAGCCGTGAGCCAGGGGCCGACAGCGCGTCCGCCAAGAACAAAATCATTGACGCTTGACGCTCTTTTACGGAAATAAAAACCGACAAAAATTGTAACAATGAAAAATAACAGCAGAAGAACGATTTTGATAGCCATAATAAACTCCTTATATAAATTTATTCATTAACTCTTTCTACATACTCGTTGGTTTCGGTATTCACAAGAATTTTTTCATCCTGTTTTATGAACAGCGGAACTCGGACTGTTAAGCCTGTTTCTGTTACTATAGGTTTTGTTGCGCCTGAAACCGTATCGCCTTTTATATAGTTTTCGCTTTCAGCTACAGTAAAGACGACTTTGTAGGGAATTTTGATATCTATTACTTTTCCTTCCCAAAGCGTAATTTCATAAACATCGCCTTCTTTTAGGTAAAACTTTTTTTCCTGATTTTCTTCTATGGAGACCTCGTATTGTTCAAAAGATTCATTATCCATAAAATGGTAATTGTCCTGATCGGCATATTGATACTGACAGGCGCGTATTTCCACTTGCGCGTCTTCAATTTCCTGCTGGGTAGGAATTGTCAGGCTTAATACAGAACCGTCCTTGATACTTTTCATTTTTATTCTGGCAACTGCTGTTCCTTTTCCAGGATTGTGGAATTCCCTGTCAACTACAAGATACGGCTGCCCCTTTTGCAGAAGGCACGTTCCTTTTACAATATCTCCGCCTCGAATCATTTTATTCCTCTGTGATCATTAATTTGAGCCATTTTCAAAACTTGGTCGAACCTATGGTTCGAAGTAATAGAAAAAGCCTTATTTATATAAGAATACCAAAAAAATTAAGGTGTGGGAAGCGTCCGTCAAAAAGCTTCAATCCATTAAGCCGGACTTTAGTTTTCTGTAAATTATCCGCTGTACCGCATCTTCAAGCCTTTTGCGTGAAAGCCTTCTGTCTTCGAGGGCTTTCAAAAAAGAAAGGTGCGTGCGTTTTAAGTCATGCTGCCAGACAAGAACCATGTCGGCTCCCGCAGAGACAGAAAAAACAGCCGCTTCCTCAGGACGCATATTTCCGGCAGCCGCCATGGAAAAATCATCGCATATTATTATACCGTCAAACCCCAATTCTCCCCTTAGCCAGTTTCCCATAACAACAGGCGAAAGGCTCGCTATTTTACTGTCAATGACCGGAACAGAAGAATGAGCGATCATTACCGCTGTTGCGCCGCTTTTGATTAGTTTTTTAAACGGGTAAATAAAATTTTCGAGAGAAGCTCTGTCCATGTTGAGAGCGGAAAGCGAATAGTGAGGATCAGCGCCTGCGCTGCCGGGAAAGTGCTTAATTACGCATAAAACGCCGGCTTGTTCCATTCCCCTGACAAATGCCCTCGCCGCGTCCGCCGTGAAAAACGGATTAGGTCCGTAAGAACGTTTCTCAAGAAAATGACGATTGTCAGAAGTTAAATATTCCGCTACAGGAGCTAGGTTAAGATTTATTCCCAGACTGTGTAAAGTACGGCCTGCCTTGTTGCTGTCTTCTTCGATTTTTTCGAGGATTGTATTTTTCTCCTGCAAAAGAGATAGTTCCCAATAGGAATTTGCGGCCGGCAAGTCAACAGTTCCAGGAAGGAAACGGTTTACCGTTCCTCCTTCATGATCTACGGTAATGAAAGGCGCAATGCCTGATTCATCCGTAACAAGTGAAACTGTCTGTGAAATAAGGCTGCGTATTGAATCGTTATCGGTATCAAGGTTGTACTTGAACAGCATCACACCTCCGGGCGGCGATTCTTTTAACAATAATTTCATGTGGGGAGGAAGGCTTCCCCTGCCGTCAATGCCGCAAATGAGTACTTGAGCAGTAAGCAAACGATTATCCAGAGAAGATGCGATTTGTTCTGCGCGGATTTGGTATGGGTCAATTACAGTTTTTGTTTCTTCAATCTCCTGTTCGTCAGAAGTGGCAGATTCATTAGCGGTATCTATGCGCTTATGGCAAGAGGATAAAAGCAGAAGGCAAAGTATTGAAGCGTAAAGTATTTGCGTGAATGATAATTGAATTGTTCTTCTGAACAACATTTGCAAGAAAATAGCAAAATACACGGTATTTTACAAGTCCTGTGAGAGTGTATAAATAGATGTTGAAAAACTCTTTATTTATTCATGCCAAAAAGCCGTTTAAAATGCTTGTCTACATTAGCGTTGATATCAGCCTTTATTTCCTTTTGTACTTGTTTTAGCCGTTGAGACAATAATTGGTTGTATTCTTTTTTTTGAATATCAATACTTGGGGTGAATAACCTGAACACTTCAATTCCCAGAGCCTTGGATATTGCAATCAGGGTTTTGTCGCTTACCCATGCACGGTGTCCTTCAATACTATTGATCATTTGTACGGAAAGATCAGTCATTTCGGCAAGTTTTTCCTGTGAAATTCCCAGTTTTTTTCTCTTGTCCTTAATATTGGCGGATAAAACTTTCCTTAGTTGAAGCGTATCTATAATTGAAACTCCTTATTTCGATATTACGGTAATATTAGGTATTGACAATCTAATATTATTAGGTATATATATACTTAGTAATACTAGGTGTTATATACTTATTATTGGTTGATCCAAAGAATAAGCATTAAACAAGGACTAATTTTTGACGATGATGATTTGAATATGAGACATGTGCGTGACAAAGAAACAGAGGTATAGTAATATTTTTGAGGAGGATTATTAATATGAAAAGAAATAACATTTTTATTTTGGCGTGCTTTATTATGGCTGGATGTTTGAGTAATAAAGGAATAATGGCATCCGAAGGTTGGGATAAATATCCCGAATTTAGAGGTATTGGATATAAAATAATAGAACTAGAAGAAACTCCTGAAGCATTTCCAAATCCAATGAAAGGATTTAGGCCAGGTGTTTACCTTAGTGGGTCAAGTTTCAACAACCACGAGTATGGACGTGTTTATAAACAATATATAAGGTATACAGACCTTGAAACAACAGCTCAAGATTCGGTACAAAAAATCATTGATTGGAGTAATCGGGCATGGGCTGGAATTGAAAGACGGAATATAAAAGTAATTCCTCGTGTTGTTTTAACATATCCTACGTCAAACCAACCCGGTGCACCAGGAATGGATTTTTGGCCTGATGATATTTCACAACCTTCAAGATTATCCCGTTGGAATACAAAGGAGTTAAGCGACCGATTGACACAATTTATTGTTAAATTGGGTGAAGCATGGGACAATGATCCCCGAGTCGCAGCAGTTGAAGTCGGGCTTTGGGGAAATTGGGGAGAACATCATCTTTATCCGGATGACCCAAACGGAAGAATAATCCCGGCGTCTTTCCAAAAAGCTTTGGGAGACGCATTTACTTCATCCTTTCGCAACAAAAAGGTAATGATTCGTTATCCTGATACGTTTATAAAATATCAATTTGGGTATTATTGGGACTCTTTTGCGTTGCCAGATGATAGTAAAGGAGGCAATGGAATGATACGCAGAAATGTTTGGAAAAATCAAATGATTAGCGGTGAAGTAGCATATGATTGGGGCAATAGATCTCAACTCGGAAAAAGCCCAAATGAAACACTCATGAATGATAAATATACGAATCATGTAATTAGCTGGATAAACAGGTTACATGCGTCCAGTCTTGGCTGGATTGACATGTATTCTGGAAATGATTCTACATTAAAAGCGAATGCCGCACGTATTCAAAAAGCATTGGGTTACCGGTTTGTAATCCGTTCGGCAGTTTATAAAGAGAAAGCAACTAATGGTGAAGAAATAAAAATTGGTTTTGAAGTATCAAATGTAGGAGCCGCGCCATTTTATTACGACTGGCCTGTTGAAATCAGTTTACTTAATCAAAATCGTGACCTTATTTATAAGAAAAAAATAAGTGCGGATATCAGGACATGGCTGCTGGGTGAAACATATATTATTGTTGACAGTATCGTTATTCCAAATGATATAAAAAGTGATACATATATTATCGCTGTTTCTGTTCTCGATCCTGCCGGAAATCAACCTTCTTTGCGTTTTGCCAACAGCAATTATTATAACGGAGGCAGGACTCCTCTTGGCATTATTGGTATTAATAAGGAGCCCAAATATGATAATTTTGATAAGTTCGATTCATTATTTCTTGATTATACGTTAGAATATAAATTAAATTAATATTATACGGAAAAACGTCGTCTAATAGGTCTTAAGAACTTAGCATTATTTTCACCGTTCAACTTTTTTTTCAAAGTGTGAGAACTCAAGGCTGAAACTTGCCCGTCCCTGCGAAACGCTGCGCAGGCTTGTCATAAAGCCGAACATTTTTTCCATCGGAGCTTGAGCTTTTATTTCATCAATGTCGGTTTTTGAATTCATGCTGTGTATATGCCCGCCGCGCTGAGTTACAAGACTCATCACTTCGCCGACAAATTCATGCGGACTGCTTAAGTCAACTGCCATTATTGGTTCAAGAAGGATGGGAGAAGCGTTACGGCAGGCTTCGTCAAATGCCATGCTGGCGCAGGCTTCAAAGGCAAACTCTGTTCCGTTAAGTTCGGAATATTGAATATCTGTAACGGTGGCTTTTATATCAATACACGGATAGCCCATAACAATACCCGATGAAAACGCGCTGTTTATGCCGTGCTCAATTGCTTCAAGAATTCCTGAGGGAACTTCGCTCTTACCCGCGTTTTTCGCCGCGTAAAAATATTTGTTTCCTTCTCCGCGTTTTGCGGGCTCTACCCGTATAGTAATACCTGCGGCATTTTCCTTGCCGCCGAGAATTTTTGAAAAATTTTCGCTGTGTTCGTTTACCTTGCTGATTGATTCTCTGTACGTAACCTGCGGGTTTCCGACCTTTGCGCCCAGTTTGTATTCTTTTAAAAGCCGGGTAACAAGCACATCAAGGTGAAGCTCTCCCATTCCTGAAATAATAAGTTGTCCTGTTTCTTCATTTTCTCTTGTTGTGAATGTCGGGTCTTCTTTGGAAAGAATTTCAAGAGTTTCCTTTAATTTATCCTGATCGGAAATTGTTTTCGGTTCAATTGAAATTGAAATAACAGGTTCGGGGAACTGCATCTTTTCAAGAAGAACAGGCCAACCCTCAGTACCTACAGTGTCGCCTGTCTGTGCGAATTTCATTCCGATAATTACGCCGATGTCTCCGGCGTCCAAACTGTCCATCGGCTCTGATTTATTTGAATGCATCCTTAAAATTCTGTTTGCTCTTTCGCGTTTTTTCTTTCCGTTATTGTATACGGCGCTTCCTGTTTTAATTGAACCTGAGTACATCCTGACATAACAGAGACTCCCCGCTTCACGGTCATTTTGAATTTTAAAAACAAGCCCTAGAGGCTGTCCCTTTGGATCGCATGGTATTTTAATTTCTTCTTCTTTTTTTAGGTTATGTCCTGTCGCAGGCGCTGTTTCATCGGGAGACGGAAGAAAATCTACAATCGCGTCAATCAGCGGCTGTACGCCGAGGTTGCGCCTTGAAGCGCCTGCAAACAACGGAAGTATTTCACGTTTAAGAACAGCCTTACGAAGTTCGCTTCGGATCAGCTCAGTATCAATTTCTTCTCCGGCAAGGTACTTTTCTGTTATTAAATCAGAAAAGCCTGATAATGCGTCAATCAATTTTTCTCGCCATTCTTTTGCAGCAGCTTCGCGCTCAGGCGAAACAGGGGAGAACGTCATATTTTCACCGTTGTTTTCCCAGCGGATTTCCTTCATCTCTATCAAGTCGATAACGCCTTCAAATGTTCCCTCTTTTCCGATAGGTATTTGCAATGCCGCCGCGTTTATTTTTAGTTTGTTTTTTATATCTTCAAGAACATAGAAAAAATCAGCTCCCATGCGATCCATTTTATTTACATAACCTACGCACGGAACATTGTACCTTCGCGCCTGCCGCCAAACTGTTTCGGTTTGCGGTTCAACTCCGTGTACTGCGTCAAAAATCGCCACCGCGCCGTCAAGCACGCGAAGGGAACGTTCTACCTCAGCGGTAAAATCAACATGACCGGGAGTATCTATAATATTGATCTGGCAGCCTTTCCAATAAGTAGTTGTAGCGGCGCTTTGAATCGTTATACCGCGTTCCTGTTCCTGTTCCATCCAGTCCATTATCGCTTCGCCGTCGTCAACTTCGCCGATACGGTGGCTTTTTCCTGTGTAGAACAGAATTCTTTCTGTTGTTGTAGTTTTACCGGCATCAATATGCGCCATGATACCGATATTACGCATAGTTTTAAGCATTAAGCCATTTTATAAAACATAATAATTATATTCAACATATGAGACATTATTTACTTGAACCTGCCTGAGAAACAATAACGGTTGTAAAACAAATTGAAATTGTATAGTATTGGGTATGAGTAAAGGCTTATCCTATGTATTAGTAACTCCGTACACGATTGCAAAAAGCAGGACGGGAGGCGTTCTTTCAAGGCTGCTTTCCCGCACTGATTTATCTCTAGTGGGCGCTCAAATGTTTGCGCCTGATGAAAAGTTTGCCGTTGATTATTCCGACAGTTTAAGATCCAGAGCGCCGCAAAATCAGCTTATGCTTCTTGCGGACTATGCGAAAAATAACCTTAGACCTTCAGGAGGAAGGCCGCACAGAACTTTACTGCTCCTGTTTCAGGGAGAAAACCCATGTGAGCAGCTTTTGAACGCATGCGGACATATTTACACCCAGCATGTTGAAATGGACGCGTTCTCCGGTGAAACAATACGCGACACATACTCAGATTTGATTTTTTCTCCTGATAATCCGCAGGAGGTTAGGTATTTTGAGCCTGCTGTTTTTACTCCCAGATCTCAGGAAGAGGCAAATAACGATCTGCGCTTTATTGCAAAGTTTCTTGAAGGCAGGAAAAATATAGTTGAAAATATTATCTATCCGGATCCGTCAGTTATAGAAAGAACCCTAGTTATAATAAAACCTGATAACTGGAAATACAATTCTTCAAGACCAGGTACAATTATTGATATGTTTTCCCGTACAGGTCTTCGTATAATAGGCATAAAAGTTCACCGTTTTTCTCTTTCTCAGGCTCTTGAATTCTACGGCTCTGTGGAAGGTGTTTTAAAGGATAAACTTGCCCAAAATTTCGGCGGAAAAGCGCTTGAGATTCTGGAAAAAGAATTTGCTTTCAAGTTGAGTCCAAAATTAGCGGATGCTATTAAAACCGACTTTGGCATTGAATGTGCAAAAAACCAATTTTATCAAATAGTGGAATTTATGTCCGGTTTTCATCCGGCTGACAGCAAAGATGTAGATTCATCAAAACCGGGAGATGTCAAATGTATGATTTTGGTTTATGAAGGAATTAATGCTGTAAGTAAAATAAGAGATGTCTTAGGACCGACAGACCCGCTTAAAGCTCCCGATGGAACAGTCCGCCGCGAGTTCGGCAGTAATGTAATGGTCAACACCGCCCACGCTTCCGACTCCGTTGAAAGTTATGAAAAAGAAAAAAATATTGTTAAGATAAATGAGAATACCATTGTTTCAATTATAACGGAAAATCTAGGCTAGCTTTTTACTAAAACCATTGATATATTGTCCTTATGGCCCCTTCGTCTATCGGTCAGGACATGAGATTCTCAATCTTAAAAGAGGAGTTCGATTCTCCTAGGGGCTAATTACGGAATAAATTAAAGGAGGCATGAATAAAATGAAAAAACTACAAGCTGTTTTTTTGGTTATTTTAATTTTTTCAGGTTGTGTTACAAATCCGCTGACAGGGAAACAAACAATGGCATTTGTGGACAACAATGTGCTTTTTCCGCAGTCTTTTGCCGAGTACCAGCAATTCCTGAATGAGAGTACAGTTATAAAAAATACGCCGGAAGCGGAAATGGTTACAAGAATTGGGACAAGACTTGCGGCGGCAGCTCAGAAATGGCTTGAAAGAGAAGGGTCTTCAAATTACCTGAAGGATTACCGGTGGGAATATACTCTTGTTCAGGATGATACAGTAAATGCATGGTGTATGCCGGGAGGCAAAATCGTTGTTTATACGGGGATACTTCCTGTAACAAAAACCGAAGAAGGGTTAGCGGTAGTGCTTGCTCACGAAGTATCACATGCTCTTTTAAACCACGGACAACAGAGAATGAGCGCAAGTGTGCTTCAGCAATTAGGAGCGGTGGGAGTAATAGTATTGACATCAGGTTCATCGGAAACAACTCAGTCTTTGTTAATGACAGCTTACGGCATAGGTTCTACATTATTAGGTACTTTACCGTTCAGCCGTGAACATGAAAGCGAAGCGGATCACTACGGTCTTATTTTAATGTCCATTGCAGGATATAACCCTGAGGAAGCTGTTCCTTTCTGGCAGCGCATGTCATCTTTGGGAGGCGGAAAAACGCCGGAATTTTTAAGTACACATCCTTCTAATTCTACCAGAATTAGGCAGTTGCAGGGTTGGATACCTGAAGCAAAACAAATAGCTGCAAGTTTTGGGGTTAATTATTAGTTAAGTACGGCTCTTTAGGATTATTAGCGGTATCAATGTGAATTAGGCAGGGCAGGGTTAAAGCCCGGCATAAGCTCAAGTTTGTGCCGGTTCAAACTATGCAGCCTGTCAATTTTCTCTTTTACAGCCAGATCTTCGCAAATACCTAAGCGGATATATTTATCAAGTGCGTCGTAGGTAAAGCCGAGATTTTCCTCATCGGTTAAGCCCGAAAGTCCGTCTTCAGGGACTTTTTCGATAAACTTTTCAGGCAGAAGCTCCTTGCCGACTGCTTTCACTTCCGTTACTGTTAACTGCGACAGCGGGCTGAAATCCCCTGCGGCGTCTCCGTACTTTGTCGCATAGCCGACCCAGTCTTCGCTGAGGTTGCAGGTGTTGGCTACCCGCCCGTTTACAGTTGCGGATACTGCGTAAAGCGCCGTCATTCTGATTCTGGCAGGAATATTGATGACAGCCTGCCTGTTTGCTGAAATTCCGCTGTCTTTTATTGACGAAAGGAGCGCGTCTACGCTGTCCTTTATATTAACGATAAAATGCTTTATTCCCAAATGCGATACAAGTTCTTTTGAATAATCGATGTCGTACTGCTCTCCCTGCGGCATAAGAACAGCGTATACTTTTTCCGCTCCCAACGCCTTTACGCATAATGCCGCCGTTGTCGCGCTGTCCTTACCGCCGCTTATCCCGATTACTGCGGAGCAGTCTCTGCCGTTTTTATCAAAGTAGTTCTGTATCCATTTAATAAGTTCGTCCTTTGTTTTTGCCGCGTTAAACATCATTATTCTCCTTAGACTGTTATTTTACCATAGTTTGATATAATATTGGAACAGAAGGGGTATGTATGGCATTTACGGTTAAATTTTCACGCGGAGTTAATTTTTCCAAGTGGTTTGAATTTAAAAGCGTCCGTGATATTCAGTTTGAAAGATTTGTAGAGCAGGATTTTGCAAATGTAAAAAGCATAGGCTCTGATGTAGTCCGCCTGCCGATAGCAATGCATAATTTTACATCCGGCGCTCCGGGTTATACTATTGATCCTGTTTTTATAAAGTACCTTGATTCCGCTGTTGATTGGGCTGAAAAACACAAGCTGCATATTATTCTTGACAACCATTCCTTTCATCCGGTTAATCCGACCGATGTAAATATTGACAGGGTATTAATTCCTGTCTGGGAACAGATAGCCGGACATTATAGAGATCGAAGTAATTATGTGTTATACGAAATTCTCAATGAACCTCATCATATTGCAGATGAACGCTGGGGTGAAATTCAGGGAATGACAATAGAGGCAATACGAAAGATAGATAAAAAGCATACGATTATCGCAGGCGGAACCGGTTATAATTCCATTGAAAAATTAACCGCGCTTCCTGCGTATAAGGATAATAATCTTATTTATACGTTTCACTTTTATGATCCGCATTTATTTACGCATCAGGGCGCGACGTGGGAAAACCCTTCCCTGTCGTCATTAAAGGGACTTCCGTTTCCTGCGGAAAAAAACAGGATACCCGAAACTCCAACTGATTTAAAAGGAACCTGGGTTGAAAAGGCGCTTGAAAGTTATGAAAAGGACGCCGCCCCTGAAACCCTTTTTGCAGCACTTGATAAAGCGGCGGCTTTTTCAAAAGAGCGGGATGTTCAGGTTTTTTGCGGCGAGTTTGGGGTGTTTATGATTCAAAGCCCCGAAGCTGACCGCGTTAACTGGTACAAGTTAATTTGTGATGCGCTAAACAAACGCAGTATTCCATGGACAAGCTGGGATTATTTCGGAGGTTTCGGAATATTCAAAACAGGTAAAAAGGGAGATTTTAAATCCGACGTAAATGTTGATGTAATTAAGGCAATGGGTTTCAATATTTAATGATTGCAAGGGAAAATGTGATGAAGAAAAACCTGCATTTGATTCTTATTACGCTCATACTGATAAAATGCAATTCTACTGACGCTATAGTTCCGAATGATGACTTAGCGGAAAAAGGACCGGTTAATGCGGTACTTAGGACTACTCCCTTCTCCAAAGGCGTAAATTTTTCAGGGTGGTTTGAGGTAAACAATGCCCAGAGGATTCCGTTTACTCAATACAATGAGCAGGATTTTGCCAATGTAAAAAGTCTTGGCGCGGATGTAATAAGACTCCCTGTCAGGCTTAATGATATGACAAGCGGCGCGCCTGATTACAGGCTTGATCCTCTTCTTCTAAAATTTCTTGATACTGCGGTAAATTGGGCGGAAAAGTACAAGCTGTATATCATAATAGACAATCATTCGTTTCATCCTGTTAACCGCACGCCGGATGATGTTGATAAGGTTCTCATTCCTGTATGGGCGCAGATAGCGCAGCGGTACAGGGATCGCAGCGAATATATTGTCTATGAAATTTTAAATGAGCCGCATGGCATTTCGGACAAGCGCTGGGGAGAAATTCAGGGCAGGGCAATAGAAGCAATCCGCAGGACAGACACCAAGCATTTGATAATTGTCGGAGGAACGGATTACAATTCATATAACAAATTATCTTCTATCCCCGCATATAGTGATCCGAACATTATTTATACATTTCATTTTTATGATCCTTTTATGTTTACCCATCAGGGCGCAAGCTGGTCGCCTCCGATGGAATATCTGTCCGGCGTTCCGTTTCCCGCTGATCCCAAACGAATGCCGAAACTTCATTCAAAACTTAGAGGTACATGGGTTGAAAGCGCCATGAAAGATTATCCAAGAGACGCTGTCCCGTCAAAACTTCTTGGCATACTGGATATGGTAACGGCTTTTTCCATAGAACGAAATGTTCCGGTTTACTGCGGTGAGTACGGAGTGTATATTCCCAACAGCCTGCCTGAGGACCGTGTAGTTTGGTATCAACTTATTACCAATGCGCTGGACAACCGTAAAATATCAAGAACAAGCTGGGATTATTTCGGAGGATTTGGCATATTCAATTTTGACGGCAAGGGAGATTTTCACTCGGATGTAAATATTAATATTGTCCGCGCTATGGGTTTTACTCCTCCTGCCCAGAGTCCGCGCTTAAAAGAACCTATAAAATCCGGTTTTACCCTGTTTGATGATTATCCCAACGCGGAACTTAATACCGGTTTTTGGGGCGGAGCGGATACCGATTTCAGTTTTTATAGTACCAATTCGGCGGAAGGGGAGTTTGCAATTCGCTGGGAAAATGCAGGAAGATATGACGCCTTCTGGTTTTCTTTTCCGCGTAACGGAGATTTCACCGCATTGGTTTCAAACGGATATTTCCTTGAATTTAAGGCATGCGCGGAAAAACCGGTGCAATTCGATGTTCGTTTTATACAGTCTGAAAATGAATCCTCTATCCCCTGGCGGATGCGCTATACTATAAATGAAAATAACCTTCCGCCTGATGGGAAATGGCACACAATTCGCATCCCTATTAATTCTATGCAGGAACACGGCGCATGGATTAATAAAACCCGGCAATGGCTTAACCCGCAGGGTAAGTTTACATGGGATAATATCGACAGACTTGAATTTGCCGCAGAACACATAGATATGAAAGGCCGCCGTATTTTGTTTGATTCTATAAAGATAACGCGTTAAAGATTGGCATACTATGAAAAAAAATGTATGCTTTTCTACGGAAAGTACAAAAAAGGAAAAGAGTAAAAAATGAAACCTTATGTAGATATGAGCGCGGCAGAATTAACCGCTGTACGGGACGAGCTTTCAAAGATTTTTTCAAAACACAAAGGTAAAGGAAAAAAGCTCAACATGATGCGCGGGGTTCCTTCCAATGAACAGCTTGCTCTGAGTCACGATATGCTTGACTGTCTTTCCGCTGATGATTATACAGCTTCAAACGGAATAGACTGCCGTAACTACGGCGGAATAGACGGCATTCCTGAAATGAAAAAAATATTTGCAGACCTTTTAGAAATAAATGCGGACGAAGTTATTGTAGGCGGCAACTCTTCGCTTGCCCTCATGTTTGACAATGTGGCGTCCAATATGTCTCACGGCGTAAGGGACGGCGTTCCATGGCAGCGTCAGGGGCAGGTAAAATTCCTGTGTCCGTCTCCCGGTTACGACAGGCATTTTACGATATGTAACTATTTCCATATTGAGATGATACCGGTTTCAATGGGACAGGATGGCCCTGATATGGACGCAATAGAGGCGGCAGTTTCTTCCGATCCTATGATTAAGGGTATCTGGTGCGTGCCAAAGTATTCAAATCCCACAGGCATTGTTTATTCGCAGGAAACAGTTACGCGTTTTGCCCGATTAAAACCGGCAGCCGCGGACTTCCGTATTTATTGGGACAATGCGTATGCTTTCCATTACCTTGGCGAAACTCATGCTGAAATACCGAATATCATCCGTCTTTGCGAAGAAGCGGGAAATCCGAATATGCCTCTGGTGTTCGCATCGTTTTCCAAAGTAAGTTTTGCGGGCGCGGCTGTCGCCTGTATGGCGTCATCAAAGTCCAACTGTGAATTTATCCGCCAACGGCTTATTGCGCAGACAATAGGACCTGATAAGTTAAACCAGCTCCGGCACGTCCGTTTTTATAAAGACACCGCCGGTGTTATGTCGCACATGGAAAAACACGCGGCAATTCTCCGGCCGAAGTTCAATCTTGTAAAGGAGACGCTGCGCCGCGAACTTGGCGGACTTGGCATCGCAGAATGGACGGAACCTCTAGGCGGCTATTTCATCAGTTTTGATTCTATTGACGGCTGCGCAAAACGAATCGTATCACTGTGCGCGGAAGCGGGCGTCGCTCTTACGCCGGCGGGCGCGACATATCCTAACGGGAGCGATCCTCGCGACAGAAACATCCGCATAGCTCCGACTTGTCCGCCTATTGCCGAACTTGGAGAAGCAATGGAAATATTTTGCATAGCCGTAAAACTTGCCGTCGCGGAGAAGTATCTGGCAGGGTAGGACGGCATTGACAGTTAAATTATTTTCTTAAATAATAATATAAACCATGGAGGAATCATGAGTTACATAGACAATATTATCGCCAATATAGAAAAGAAAGACGCGGGGCAGCCTGAATTTTTGCAGGCGGCAAGGGAAGTTCTGGAATCACTTAGGATCATTGTTGATAAGGACAGTACATATGAAAAGGCAGGCCTTCTTGAACGGCTTGTAGAACCTGAAAGGGCAATTGTTTTCAGAGTCCCTTGGCTGGACGATTCAGGCAAGGTTCAGATAAACCGAGGTTTCCGTGTTCAATTCAATTCGGCAATCGGTCCGTACAAGGGCGGATTGCGTTTTCATCCTTCTGTAAATTTAAGCATTATTAAATTTCTTGGTTTTGAACAAATTTTTAAAAACTCTCTTACAGGGCTTCCGATGGGCGGAGGCAAGGGCGGTTCGGATTTTGATCCCAAGGGAAAAAGCGATAACGAAGTTATGCGTTTCTGTCAGTCTTTTATGACGGAATTGTACCGCCATATTGGTCCTGATACCGATGTACCGGCAGGCGACATTGGCGTTGGCGGCAGGGAAATCGGTTTTATGTACGGTCAGTATAGAAGGATTGTAAACCGCTTTGAAGGAGTTCTGACCGGAAAGGGAATTGGCTGGGGCGGAAGTCTTGCCAGAAACGAAGCTACAGGTTACGGACTTGTTTATATAGTAGAAGAATACCTGAATAAAAAGGGAGACAGCTTTAAGGGAAAGAAAGTCTCTATTTCAGGCAGCGGCAATGTCGCGATTTTCGCGGCGCAGAAGCTGTTTTCTCTCGGCGCTGTTGTTGTTACTATGTCGGACAGTAACGGTTACATTTATCATAAAGACGGAATCAATCTGGATACTGTTAAAGATATTAAACTTGTAAAAAGAGAGAGGCTTACCAAATATGCCGAAGTCCACAAGGACGCTGTGTATACAGATGCAGGCAAGGGCAGGGTATGGGATATTGCCTGCGATATAGCCCTGCCTTGCGCAACACAGAATGAGCTTTTTATTGAAGACGCGAAAACCCTTACGGCAAACGGATGCAAGATTGTTGCGGAGGGAGCCAATATGCCTACAACTCTTGACGCAACGGAGTATTTGATCAGCAAGGGAACCGCGTTCTTTCCCGGCAAGGCGGCAAACGCGGGAGGCGTTGCGACTTCCGGCCTCGAAATGTGCCAGAACAGCGCGCGTCTTTCATGGTCATTTGAAGAAGTGGACGCGAAACTTAAAAATATTATGATAGGTATTTTCTGCAGCATAGACGATGCCGCAAAGGAATGCGGTAAACCGGGGAACTTTGTGATTGGCGCAAATATTGCCGGTTTCAGAAAAGTTGCCAAAGCAATGATGGAGCAAGGCGTAATTTAGTTAACAGTAACCGGCGTAAGCGTTATTGGCGGTTCAAACAGATCATAAATACCCGAAGTGCCAAGTCTGACGCGTGAAAGATTCATAGAACCGTTTGCGGCAGTATCAACTTTATAAATCATGCGGTTGGGTTGTCCTTCCTGCGACGGTTCACCGGATACATAAGGACGCAGTTCCACAAGTTCTTGTTCCTTAATTTTAAAAAAGACATAATTGCCTTTTTTTGCCGCAGGACTTCCGGCAATTCTTACGTTCTGCTGAGCAGGCGCATTGATTGTGTACTCGCCGTTTTTATAAAGTTGCAGCCTGCCCCAGAGGCTGTCATAAAGCGCGTCTATGCCTGGCTTTACTGTCGGCTTGGTTTCCTGCAGATTTGCGGTGCCTGCCCGCCTGTAAGAACCGTCCCATGTTGTATTGACTGCGATTTTTAATTGGACATCTTCGGTAACCCTTAGCCTTATGCTGTCAAGAGATTCCAGTTCAATATCAATAAAACGCAGCAATGTGCTGATTGACATATTCTGGCTTCTTACGTAAAGACCGTAACGCGTGGAGGTAGAATTCTGCCAATAGAATACCTGCTGGGTTTCATCGCCGAAAAAAACAATTTCCTTGCCGACAGGATCGAAATATATGTATTGCCTTGAATCGATTGTCCCCTGCGGGCTTACGTAGTACCAAAGATCATGAATAAAATTTTCAAAGACGCCTTTTGTTCCGCTTAATAATTCACGTAGCCGCTGTTGTTCAACTTGTGAACCGGGTATTTTTAAAACGCTTGTCTGTTCGTACCGTTCATTGTCAGGGTTAAATGAATAAATAGTTTCAATTTGGTCTAATATATTGTTTGACGAACTGTCATAACCGTAAGCTGCGATATTATAACTTTGCCCCTTTGTTATTCCCTGCTGATAAGCCAAAGACCGTTTTATTTCCTGTATTTTAATTGAACCGTCAATCTGTAATTCAGCGATTTTATTAAATGTCCGGTCTGTTTTGAACGGACTGCGCCTGAATATTGTCATGGTATGATCATTGCGGTTATTCATGCCTGTAACAATAATGCAGTCATTTCTGTCTCCGACTAGATCATCGCTGTATAATGTAATGGTTTCAGGACGGGTAGCGGCTGTAGGCGCATCCCATAATCTTATGTATTTTTGGGTTCTTTCGTCATAGTAGATATAAGTTATATAAATCCTTCTTTCCGCATCTGTAGAATATAAGAAAACCGCGAATTGTTCTTCTGCAATTGTTTCATCTCTTTCCCTGTTAAAAACAGCAATGACTACCTCCCCGTCATTCATGGGTACTTTTGTACTTAACTTGTCATCCCATGCAGTTTGACCTGTAAGCTCTGAACCTAAATAAGGATTTATATCTTTTGGTATAACAATCTTGGCCTGTATGTATTCCGTTGTTTTTGAATTAAAGAATTGTTTCCATGAACCGGTTGCCAAAAGTATTATTAACAGGACGGAAACTGCCGCAGTGCCAATGGAAAATCCCAAAATCGCTTTTTTCATTTACTGTCTATGGTACACTAAATCCTGTTTTTATGAACCCCAAAAAGCGGCGGCGGCATTTCTGACTTTTGCGTCAATGTTCAGTCCTATAACAATTGCGCGCCATGCCGGGAATTCTTCTACTCTGGAATAGCGCAGGAGATTTGCCTGAGGTCCTGAAAGAACTGAAGCCAACGCATCCGAAGACGCGCTGATTAACAAAGTGTAACTGTAGCTTGAGTTCTGCTGTCTGGAAGCGCGGTCTGCGGCTTCCTTTAATGCGCCTGAAAAATCAACGTCGCTTTCCGCGCTGCCGGATGAGACATTCCCGGACGCGGCTAATTCACGAATACTTTTTCTTATATTTTCCCTGTCGGTATTGTTGTTTATAGAGCCGGAATAGATAACCCTTGCCGCAGTTCCTGCACTCCAAATTTTAACGCTGTCTCCGTCTGCAAGTATTTGATCTATACGGTTATAGACCCATGATGTAACTTCGTCTTTTACATTTACCGAAGACAGCGAACCGTCAATTATCAGATTTATTTCTATTGGGGGACGTTGCACATCCCCGTAAACAGGTAGAATACTAAAAAAAATTATCAAGGACGACAGCAGGAAAAAGGTTTTCCTTCCTAATGCCAAACTTTTTAACCTGATCCTAATTACTTCATTCATACTGCATAATTTATCACATTTTTCAGAATTTGACTAGTTTTATCTTTAATTATATGTTCTGTAGCCCTTTTTATCGTAAAAGGACTTTACAATATGCAAAAACATATGTATTCTGTAGTAATGTTGAGTTATAGAAATTAAATTATAAGGAGAGTTATTATGGGAGCAATTGATCTGCCCAAAAGCCCGAATGTATTTCATCCGGAAAAACCAAGCGCCGTCGGTTCACGCAATTCATTAGCACAGGAATACCGTGATCAGCAAGCTGAAGTTAATCTGCTGCTGGAGGAAGAAACTAATAAAGTTATCCACCACCTGACAGCAAAGCTGCCCAAGGATGTTCTTGAACGCCTTGACGTAATGGGCAGTCTTAAAGAAAAACTTTACAACTACTTCAATCAGAATTATCAGAACATGTTCAACCGTTACATGGTAACGAGCGAAGATGAAATGGTAAAGAAAGTCAGGAACTTTATTGACAAGGAAGAAACAAAAGTCCTGACAAGGTATACGCCGAAAGAGATTGCCGATTTGCTTGACGCTGTTGGCGGCGCCGACAAGTTCAACACCGGAGAAGTTGAAAAATCCGTTGTTAATATGTACGGTCACCTGCAGGGACATATTCAGAGGGGCGTTAACGAACTTGAAACCCACACGAACAGTATTCTGCGTCAGAAAACCGATACCGGCGCTTTCGTGCGCGGTGAAAACGCTTACTCAATCGTAAAGTGCGCATTCAAAGACAATCAGCTGAAACCAAAGACAGTAAGTGACGTAAAGCTTTCCGTCAACATTCTGGATTCTGAACTTATCAGCCCGATCTTCCATTATCAGGTGACGGTAGTATACCTTATGAAAGATCTGATCTCAAAACATATCATTGACAACATCGACAAAATGATTGAGCAGATAAAAGATGACAGGATTGATCAGGGTATTGAAGAACTCACAGACAGCGAAATCATATTCACAAAAATTGGCAAGGTTGAAGCATTCACGGATGATAATGCCGAAGAAGCCAAATCCAAACGCTATACATATATGGCAAAAGCCCTTATGGACAGGATTACCGATCTTCGCGCGGAAATTGATCCTGAATCATTCGATGCTCTTAATGTTCGCGAGAATATCAAGAAGATCATCGATATGGAAAATATCCGCAACCGCGGCTTTAACACCGCTATCAACTCAATTACTTCAATTCTTGATACTTCCAAAATGGGTTATCAGTACATTGAAAACCTCAAAAACGGAAGGGAAGTCATAATCCGTGAATATGAAGATACCGATATCGCAAATCTTCCTGACGAACGCTATCAGATAAAGATGCGCTATTTTGATAATGCCCAGTTAATTGAAGATCGCAAAGCCTATGACGTTCAGCTCAAGAGCTTTGAAACGGAAATTCAGCATATCTGGGATGTTCTGGAAGTTATTTACCAGGGTCAAAAGAAGTTCTTTCAGGTTAATGACTTTGATGATTTGTCAAAGAAGAATAAAAGCAGGATCAAGCGGGTTATAAAGGATAGAACCGGCGAGCCTCTCTATGAAGATATTGCCAAAGTATGGGATGAAATTTCCTTTGTCAAACCGGCTGAGACCGAAGTTGAAAAATCCAACCGCACCTATGTCTATGAAAAAGACAGAATCCGCGCAAGGATTATCAGGATGCGCGAAAGGATGAAGAGGATGTACGACTTCCTGTATCCGATTGAAAGGCGCGTAATGGAAGAAAGACTTACATGGCTTGAAAAGGAATACTACAGGTTTGATTATATGATCAATCCGTACCATTTACAGCCTGGTCTACTGCTGGACGTAGATATTACGTCAATCAAAAGAAAAAAAGTTACTCTGGATGCAATGGCGAATGTTCTCAACGAATTCCTGCACGGCGTATCCAAGGGCTTCTCTGATGCCGCATTTGCGTCGTTCAGCCGCAGAAGATCAACGGTTCGCGAAGACATAAATCAGTCTTTCAGCAGCGCCAGTAATGAAGAAGAAGAACGTCCTGTTGCAGCGGCGGCGCCAAAACCAAAAGCGATTGCTGCGCCCAAAGCAGCCGCGCCCAAGAGGAAAGCCGGTGTTGTAGATTCAAGATCTAACAGGAGATCCGGCGGCCGAGGTTCGACGCTTACGGAAGTCTAACATAAAGACAATTTAAGGGTTGCTTCATTATGTAAAATGCTCCCAGATCAGTGTAGTTTTTTACTACACTGGTTTTTTGGGGGTGTTTTTTTGGTAAATTTAAAAAAGGAGAATGTATGGCGGATAATATTAATCTGGAGGTACTTTCTACACGTTCAGGTTTTAACAGCGCGGTCAGGCATATTAAGAAAACAATGGAAATTGCCTCAAACGCGGGAGCAGGTAATCTTAGCGATATTATCTATGAAATGGATGATGATGAATTAACCGGCGGTAAAATTGCCCTTCTTTTAAGGATGCTGCTGGTAGATAAACTTGGATATAAAACAGCTTCAAAGAACCTTGTATCAACTGTTGCTGACGTTTCTGTTTTGTCAAAAGAATTCGGAAAATGGAACGGCGTTGATTTAGTCGCCGCTTATTATCACCCGGAAATGGGTCTATTAATAGCGAATCCAAAAGTAGCCGAAGAATTGGCGGCTTTTGGACAGCTTCGCAAGCGTGAATTGTTGGTTGTATACGCAGGTCTTCAGGGCAAGGAAACTGATGAAAATTGCCAGAAGGCGGCGGATATAGCGTTAAATATGTTTGAAGGCGCGAAAGTAACAGCGCCGTCAGCGTTAACAAAGGGAAAATTTACAGTTAAAAAAGTTTCCCCGCCAAAAAAAGTTTCTGAAACCAAAACTGCAAAAACAAAAACCGCTAAAACAAAGTCAGATACTAAAAAGCCGGCTCCTGCTAAAAAAGCGTCGGCAGTAAGCGGACCTGCAAAAATGACCCCGAGATATGCGGTAGTAGTTCAAAATGAATTATTCCACAACGGCAATGTTGAAGCATGGAAAAAAATAATTGCAAGTTATAAAGCAAAACATCCCAATTTGGATGTTTTTATTTATTATGAAACAGAGAGGATACTTGATATCAACTCGTTATTTAAGTGGGGTAAGGTAAAGCACGGCAGCGCTATTGAATTTGCCGTTGCCGGTAATGAAATTCAGGATGTGGCAAAACTACAGCGTTATCTGGCGCAGGGAGCAAGCCATCAATTTGAAGCGTTCTTGCACGGACCTGTGAATACCGTGCTCAAATTGTTTTAAAAGGAAAAACTAGAACTATGGACACAAGAATACACTTTTTTAGCCAAAACAATGTTATTTCTTCAAAAATAAAGCCGGAATTACTGGGTATTCGCGGACGCCAGGCCAATGAATTTGCGGAATTGGAATTTCCAATTCTACCGGGATTTATTCTGGATTCTGAAATTGCCTTGGAAGTAGAACCAAAGACAGTCAAGAAAGATATTATTGAGCTTTTGGGAAAATGCGAAAAACTTGTAGGTAAGAAATACGGCGACGTCGATAATCCCATGCTTTTAAAAATTGTTATTTCATCAAACCTGGCAATTACTACATACCCTACGCTGCATAACTTTGGTCTTGTTAAGCCGGTTATCGGCGGTTTTTCAAGATGGGTGGGTCCTGATTTTGCGGCAAGTGAAGTTTTGTTTCTTATCAGCGGTATGTTAATGATTCAGGAACGGATCAATGAACTTGAGAAAAAGCTGCAAGAGAAGGAAGAAATTACGGCGAAGTTAAAACTTATCCGGCGTATATTGGATATTAAGGGACCTTCCAATGAACTTCACAGAGAAGAAGAAAGAACGCCTGTTCCTAAGAAAAAATCAGCTTTAGAATACATGGATGAATATTCCAAATATCTCCCGAAAGGTTTCTTTGATGACGCCGAAAACCAGTTGATGGTTACCCTTGCAGAAATTTCCAGAATGTTAAAGATTGATGAACAAAACGACGCTGACACCGCAATATTGATTCAACCTATGGTATACGGCAACTACGGCAAAGATTCATGTTCAGGTTATTTTTTCAGCCGTAATGTTATTACGGGCGATAAAAAACTACAAGGGAATTTTTTCAGGGGAAAGTTCAACGAAGTCGGCGCTGAAGGGCATGAGATAAATAAAATTGATCCTGCTCACCTAAAGCATCTGGAAAAAATTGCATGGACTCTTGAAGACAAATTCAGGGAAATACGCCAGATACGCTTTACCGTAGAGAACGGAAAACTTTGGCTGATTGAACAGAGGCTTGTAGATCAAAAATCTACCCAAGCTGATATTAAGCTTCTGCTTGATCTTGCAAAGCGCAAAATAATAAGCGCCAAAGACGTTATTAAGGCAATTGATCCTCTAAGGCTTAATGAAATCCTCCATCCTGTAATTGATTTGTCCAGCGTAAAGGGACTTAATTCATGGAAGGGCGGTATTGCCGGCGCTCCCGGTGCCGCTATCGGGCGCGTATATTTCAGTACCGATTCTCTTCTTGAAGCGAAAAAAACTTTGGCGCAAAGAGGAGAAGATGATCGCACTATTTTGGTAGCAACATCTTCTTTTGCCGAAGACGTAAAAGCAATTGAGGTTAGTACCGGCGTATTGACGGCAGAAGGCGGTTATTCCGCTCATGCCTCAGTAGTAGCGAGGCAATACGGAAAAGTTTCACTTGTTTCTCCGGAACTGAAAATTAAAGGTAACAAGGCGATGCTTGGAGAATTCAGTTTTTCGGAAGGAGACTATATCACAATCAGCGTTCCTTTCTACGGAGAGTCTACATTGTACAAAGGGGTAGCTGAATTAATCGAGATGGATCCGAAAGAATCTGGATTACTGGATTTTATTGAACTTTCAAAAGGCTTCCTGAAAAATTTCCATGTCCGCTGTAATGCCGATACTCCGCGTGACGCATCTCTCTCCCTTAGTTTCGGCGCAGATGGCGTTGGTTTATGCCGCACGGAGCATATGTTCTTTAAGGCGGATAGAATCAATGTTTTCCGCAGTATGTTATTGTCTGATGATTCAAAAGAACGCCAGAAAGTTTTGGATAAACTCCAGATTATGCAAAGGGAAGATTTCTATAGCATTATGAAAGTAATGGACGGCAGGGAAGTAGTTATTCGTCTTCTTGATTCGCCTCTTCATGAATTTATGCCCCACAATAATGATGAACTAAATGCGTTTATCGATTATATGGGCAAGACAAATAAGACCAAGCCGTCAAAAGCGGACATTACAGTCCGTATAGAAGCCTTGCATGAATTTAACCCGATGCTGGGACACCGCGGCTGCCGTATTGCGGTTTCATATCCTGAAATTTACGCAATGCAGGTAAAGGCTATTTTTGAAGCTGCTTACAAACTGCGAAATGAAAAAATCGAAGTTCATCCTGAGATTATGGTTCCTATCGTAATGAATGACGCTGAATTGAAACTTATTGCATACGGCAAGAAGATCGAAGGTTCCAGCTATCAGGGTATTGTAGACATAGAAGAAGAGCTAAGAAAGGAACTAAAGGCAAAAGAAGTGGAATATAAAATCGGCACTATGATAGAGCTGCCTGCTGCGGCTTTAGGCGCCGGTGAGATTGCAAGGTATGCGCGTTTCTTCAGTTTCGGAACCAATGATCTAACACAAACAACGCTGGGTATTTCAAGAGACGATTTCACGGCATTTATGCCCGATTATACTCTTTTCGACCTTATTAACGGTAATCCGTTCAGTACGCTGGATCCGAGGGTAAAGGAACTTATTTCTCTTGCAGCTGATCGAGGCCGGCTTACCCGTCCTGACCTTGTCTGCGGCCTTTGCGGTGAACATGGAGCCAATCCTTCCAATGTACGTTTCTGCATGGATGCCGGTCTAAATTATGTTTCCTGCTCACCGTATTCAGTGCCGATTGCCCTGCTTGCAATTGCGCAGGCTGAGATTGCTAAAACTGAAAAATCGGCTGAATAAAGTATCTATTCTATAAAAAAAAGCCTGCTTAAAAAAGCAGGCTTTTTTTAAGAATAACTCTTTGCAAGTCACGCAAATTACTGGAATTGCCCTTCGGAACTCATTGTTTTCACGACTATGTCCGTTATTAATTTAGCGGCTTTTTTTGCGTCTGCCTCGGGAACTTTCCGCTGTCTGTTAAGAGTAGTTTGAAGGAAAGTTCCAAGCGTACTTATTACATCGGGATGTTCATAAAATACTATTGAAAAGTTAATCCCTTTAGGTTCAAGAACGGTAAAGGAGCCGAAAGTTTCTTCAGGTTCTTTTGCTACCATTATTCTGGTTTGGTTTTTCGCTATAATTGTCTCCAGTTCGGAAAAACGTTTCGGAATAAATTCTTGATCCGTCTTGCTCCTGCTTACCGGTTCAACAGGTTTGTTATGATATGTATCAGGTTCTACCAGAACATACAATTTTTTTCCGCCTGTAACAAATGTCAGTCCATCCCCGGTACTATAAATTTCTTTAACGGCGGCATAGGATACAATTTCAATAATTGAGTATGTGGAAGACTCTTTAAAGAACGAAGATACAATGTAACCTTGAGCAAAAGGAAGTTTTTGTTGGCTGTAAGCTTCAAATAAATTGCGAAATTTTACTTCCTGTTCACCTGTGGAAATTGTGGTTTTTTGCGCTTCAGGTGCGGCTTTCACTGCCGGCTTTTTAACTACAGCGGGTTTTGGAGCTGCTTTTTTTACAGCAGGTTTTTTTGCCGCCGGTTTTTTAACCGCTGCTTTTTTCACAGCAGGTTTTTTTGCCGCCGGTTTTTTAACTGCCGCTTTTTTCACAGCAGGTTTTTTTGCCGCCGGTTTTTTAACTGCCGCTTTTTTCACAGCAGGTTTTTTTGCCGCCGGTTTTTTAACCGCTGCTTTTTTCGCAGCAGGTTTTTTTGCCGCCGGTTTTTTTGGTTTTGCAGTTTTTGTAGTTTTTTTTATTGTCGCCATTTTTCCCCCCTTTAGGATAACGATATACAAATATTAGCCTAATTATAAGCCTTACTTTATTAATTAAGCAATAGTTTCTTTATCATTGTTTGACCCGTGACAATGTAACAGCGCAGGTTGTTACAATGTCGTCAACAGACGCGCCTCTTGAAAGATCGCTGATTGGTTTAGCGAAACCTTGCAGGAACGGACCGTAGGCTTGAACTTTTCCCAAACGCTGCACAAGCTTGTATCCGATATTACCGGCATTTAAATCCGGGAAAACAAGTACGTTTACTTTGCCCTTTACAGGACTGTCCGGCGCTTTCTTATCAGTTACTGAAGGAACAAGCGCGGCGTCAGCCTGCAATTCACCGTCAAAAACAAAATTTGGTTTCCTTTCCTTTAATAGATTTATTGCAGTTTGTACTTTTGTAACATCATCGTGACTGGCGGAACCTTTTGTGGAGAAAGAAAGAAGTGCTACTACAGGCTCACAATTTAAAAATTCACGGCAGGAATTGGCGGCGCTTTCCGTAATGTCCGCTAGCTGCACCGCTGTCGGATTTGGCACTACTGCGCAGTCAGAAAAGATAATGGAACCGTTAGTCCCATATTGGGAATCTACTCCGGTCATGACAAAGCAGGAAGAAGCGGTTTTAAGACCGGGTACTGTCCCTATGATTGACAGTCCCGCTCTTAATACGTCGCCTGTTGTTCTTGTCGCTCCGCCTACCATAGTGTCCGCCTCTCCCAAATTAACCATCATCGCGCCCCAACGAAGCGGATCGGTAATATCGATCCTTGCCTGTTCAAGCGTCATACCTTTGTTTTTACGTAATTCATAATAGATTTCTGCATATTTTTCCAAATGTGAATCTGCGCCCGGAGGAATAATGTTTATTCCGTCAAGATCCACTCCTTCCATTTTTGCGGCTTCCTGAACATCCGTTATTTTCCCCAAAAGGGTAATGCTTGCGGCAATTCTTTCATCTGTTAATATTCTTGCCGCTCTAATGATACGTTTGTCTGTGGCTTCCGGTAATATAAGTCTTTTTGGCGCTGATATTGCCTTGGCTTTTATATTTGCTACGAAATCCATAATTTCTCCTTTATTATGTTGATAATTAAGAATAAACCTTCTATTTAATTTCCGCAAGTCGGCTTTTTTTGTTTTTTTCCGGATAATTTAGACAAAACGAATTTTTTTATAATTTAACCCAATGTTATATATTGCCCAATATTTACATTATTTGTTATAATTAATACCGCTATGACAGATATATACAACGATTTTATGGAAGATGCGGATTTTGATACCATTCTGTCTCCGGATATTGATTTTACAGGCACATTGAACTTTGAAAAACCATTTCTTATCAGGGGCAGGGTTTCAGGTGAAATAAACGCGTCGGGATTGCTGGTTATAGATGAAAATGCGGTAATAAATGCAAATATTCACGCCTTGCGGGTTCTTATACGAGGGCAGGTTAAGGGCGATGTTACCGCTGTTGAAAAAGTTGAAGTTACCGTAACTGGAAAACTTGCTGGAAATGTAACATCTCCCGAAATTTATATGGAAACCGGATGTGTATTTAACGGACGATGTACAATGGTTGGCAAAAATCCTTTATGAAAATTTTTTTTATACCTTTGTCATGTTTATTCTTTTCCCTTTCAATTGCCGTTTATGCGCAAAATCAGATGCCTGATGCGCTGGCCGAATACAGGGCTGGTAATTATGATCGCGCTATTCAAATATGCCGCGATGAACTTAACACAAATCCGGGTAATCTGGAATCTCATGTAGTTATCTGCTGGAGTCTTATTCGTTTGAACAGATATGAAGAAGCTATGCGTTATGCCCGCGCTGGAAGATCAATATCTCGTTTTGATGTCAGAATTACAGAGATACTTGGCGAAGTTAATTATTATCAGGGTTTGAATAACGAAGCGCTGCAATATTTTCAGGAATATATTTCAATGACCCCTGAAGGGCAGCGGATTGAAATGGTTTATTATTATATTGGTGAAATATTTATCCGGCAGGGAAGATTCCGTCATGCCGATATTGCGCTTACAACCGCCGTTCACTGGGTTCCGGGGAATGCCGCATGGTGGGTAAGGCTTGCCTATGCGCGCGAGAACGCGGGAGAATTAAACAGCGCGATTGAAGCCTATGAAAAAGCGCTTGCCCTTGACTCTCAGCTGACTGACGCGCAGCGCGGCATGGATCGAATCAGACGGACAATAGGCGGGCAATAACCGCAGGGAATGTTGTCGGTATTAATTTATACATTAGGCTGTAAACTCAATCAGCTTGAAAGCGAGGCATTTGCAGACGCTTTTCTGCAGGCCGGCTTTGTTTTGTATAATCCTTTAAATGAAACTTCTCCTTCGATTATTGTGATAAATACCTGCACCGTAACGTCAAAAGCTGATCAAAAAGCAAGGCGTATTATTCGAAAACAATTAAGGGATTACCCTGATTCCGTTATTATCGTAACAGGCTGTTATGCACAACTTGAAAAATCAAGAATTAATGATCTTGATAGCAGCCGAAGCGGACGCCTCTTTGTCCTTAAGGGCATGGAGAAAGAAAATATTTTAAGTTTGCCCCGTTTTTTAAAACCAGATTATGCAAATGAAAAGAATGATCTTTTGTACGCATTAAAAACATTGCAGGAAAACGGCTCGGGAACCATAGGAGCATTTCAATTCTCACCCGATAAATTTTCAGGACATACAAGGAGTTTTTTAAAAATTCAGGACGGCTGCGATAAACATTGCACTTATTGCAGAATCCGCCTAGCCCGCGGACCAAGCGTCAGCCTTGCTTCTGATATTGCGCTGGAACGCCTGCGAATTCTCGAAGAAAATCATGCGGAAGCGGCGCTTACAGGCGTTAATATTTGCCGGTATCGTGATGCAAAACTTTCAAAGAACGGGGCAGGCGGCAGTCTTGTCGAACTGCTTGAATATTTGCTCTGCGGAACAACAAAAATTTCCCTGAGGTTATCGTCTCTTTCGCCCGACAGCATTAATGAAAATTTTGCAAAAATACTTTCAGATAAAAGAATACGCCCTCATTTTCATTTATCTGTGCAGTCGGGCAGTAAAAAAATCCTTGATAAAATGGGACGCGGTTACAATGCTGATACTGTAAGGAATGCCGCCGCCTTGCTTCGCCGCGCAAAGGACGATCCATTTCTTGCCTGCGATATAATTACAGGTTTTGCGGGTGAAACCGAAGCTGAATTTAGGGAAACTCTTGAACTGTGCGGAGAAATTGGCTTTGCGTGGATACATGTATTTCCGTATTCAAAAAGACCGGGTACTCCTGCTTTTTCATTTTCCGAGACTATACCTGAAAGCGAAATTTCAAAGAGAGCGCGGTTACTAACGGATTTGGCATGGCAGGGTAGGGCGGATTACATACGACGCTGGCTTGGTCGTGAAGTAAAAGTATTGGTAGAAAACGGATTACATACCCGAACCACCTGCAGAGGGGTTTCGGAAAATCACCTTAAACTGCTTGTTCAGTACAGAGAAGTGAAATCTCCGCCTCCGGGGACTGTTTTAAGTTGCCGGATATTAAAAGACCAAAAAATTGATAATTGTAATAGGGGTTTTGACGCAGTTGCTGAAGAAAAATAAAAAATGTAGAAAAATATACGCTTGAAACTGGAAAAACCACAAAAAAAGCTTGACAAACGAGCGAAGAAGAGATAAGTTAGAAGAGAAAAGCAGAAGAGTGATTTTAAGTAAGAGAATCTTCAGAGGGAAATCT